>ERZ808054.350-NODE-350-length-48745-cov-27.476309_pt1 | contig 48745 bp, 45 predicted proteins | sample MGYA00380201_ERZ808054 | MGnify/ENA primary metagenome ERZ808054 (study PRJEB31490, sample SAMN06133419) | mouse gut metagenome | isolation source: Z5_2 | host: mice | place: China: Chengdu | collected 2015-05 ...
GAAAATTTCTTCTCTATCCTCAAGACTGAGTGTATATACCGGCAGAAAATCAGGACTTTTCAGCAAGCCAAAGAACTGATCGACGATTTTATTTATTTCTATAACCACGAGCGTATCCAGTTGAAAACGGGAGAGACGCCGCTTGCGCAACGTCTCTCCGCTTAATTCTTAATATTTCCTACCACGGGCCTTTTTGTGCTGTCCGCACAAGTTGGGGCGGTTCAGACCAAAGCAAAAGGATAAGAGCCGCGAACCCAAACCACGAGGACTCTGGTGCCTTTAGTGTACCACGGCCCCAGTGAAATACAAGGAGAAATTTCTGATATGAGCGAAATTGAGAAAATGAAGAGGTACATCGAGCGGACGAAGATCTCCGACGGCCCGAAAGACAATTACTGCTTCTGTCTGGGAGAGATGGATGAGGTGAGGAAGTATGCGTAGTCTGACATGTTCGGTGCCTTGTGCTTTCTCTTCGAGTACGGAAAGGCCAAAGGTTACCGGGCCGCGAAGGCAGGGGGATATGAGTATCCCCATCACCCTCCCTGCCACCTCGGAGGACTTCATTGTCTACCAGGAGCAGTTGATCCGCCGGAAGCCGACGGCTGCCGAACGGGAAGCAGCCAATCAATGGCTGGGGATCTTCAACAATGTGCGCACCGGCAGCCTGGATTGCACCAATCAGAGACTCCAGAAGAGCGATCGTGCCGTCAATAGCAGACGGGGCGTTGTCCCGCAGCGCGTGACAATGTTGGAAATAGTATCCGAGGCGATCAACTGGATTTTGTCCTTGCTGTCAATGATCCTCTGCCCGATCACGCCCAGGATATCCATCCCCGCCGAAAACAGCGCCTCATGTTGTGCGGCAAATCCCTGCACGATCAGGGGAACAAATTCGCCGATATAGCTGGATACTTTATCAACCGTGGAGAGGAAACCGCTCAGAATGCTTTCTATGATCGTCTCGCCAGCCGCAACCAGCTTATCCGACTGTCTCCCGATCATATCTACAATGCCGGTAAGAAAGCTGATGATTGCCTCTCCCGCCTTTGGTACATACTTGACGATCCCATCGGATATGGCCCTGATCGCCTTCGAACCAAGTTCCAACAGCTTGGGAATTTGCGACCCTATGCCGTCTGCCAGCGTTTTGACGATCTCGATCCCCATAGGAGCAAATTGGGGTGTGATCTCCACAAATCTTCGGATGACCTCGGGCGCGGCCCTGGTGATGGTATTCACGATCTCCTGAATGCGGGGGACCACGTTATTTCCGGCAGTCACAACGCTGTCCACCAACTTGTCCATCAGTCCGAACAGGTCCTGATTGCTATCGGCAATGCCAACGGTATAGTTTTCCCACGCGCCTTTCGTGGAAGAGACGCTTCCCTGACCTCATCCACCGCTGCGAGATCATTAATATATCCGGCTCCAGCTACAGGCTGTATTACCACCGGTCCATTACAAACGAACTTTTTCTGCTGGCATACTTTGTGGCAAAATTTGGAGCATTTTACTTGACTGCTTACAGCAGTTTATCAGAAATGTGATATTCCACAGCAGACTTGTTATAGAACGCGCTTCCCTGTTTTGCTATAGTAATTTCATAAAATCATGTACGTGCTTACATGTACATGCAGGATGGGGGAGTTATGTTATGAGGAAAAAAGAGCGGTCAGAGGGTAAAAAACGTACCCTGATACAGGACCGGAGGAAGCAGTTCATACCGTTGTACATCATGCTGATCCCAGGGATCGTTTATCTAATCATCAACAATTATCTGCCGATGATGGGATTGGTGATCGCGTTTAAAAAAGTAAATTATCAGGTGGGGATCTGGAACAGTCCGTGGGCCGGGTTTGATAACTTTAAATATCTGTTCAAAACCGGCGATGCCTTTATCATGACGCGGAATACGATCCTGTATAATCTCGTCTTTATCGTGTTCGGCAATGCATTTGCTATTTTCTGCGCCATTGCCATGGATACCATTAAAAACAAGTTCTTCAAGCGCAGTTCGCAGATCATTATCCTGATACCGTATCTGCTGTCTTCGGTCATTGTGAGCTATATCGTCTTTGCATTCCTCAGCCCAAGCTCTGGATTTATCAATCACACAGTCTTTGGCCTACTGCATATCGATCCGGTAAACTGGTATGGGGACCCAAAGCCATGGCCGGTCATTCTGGTGATCGTGCATCTATGGATGAGTTTCGGCTACCAGTCGATCCTCTATTACTCCACTCTGATCGGGATCGATAAGACGCTTTACGAAGCGACAGTCGTAGATGGCGGTGGCACTTGGCATCAGATCCGGTATGTGACGCTCCCGTGCCTGAAAAGAACGGTCATCATACTGATGCTGCTGGCTGTCGGCAGGATATTCTTCTCCGATTTCGGGCTTTTCTATCAGGTCCCCATGCACAGCGGCCTGCTGTATTCCACGACGCAAACCATTGACACCTACGTATACCGCGCGCTGCTGGAGCTGAATGATATCGGACGGTCCTCCGCGGCAGGTTTCCTCCAGTCCCTGCTGGGCTTTATCTGCGTAGTCACTGCAAATAAAATCGTCAGCAAGGTCGACAGCGAAAGCGCGCTGTTCTGATGAAAGGAAGGGAAGCTGAGCTATGATCACCAGGAACAAACCGTTTATCGCCTTCATGTATGTGCTGATGGCGCTCCTTACTATTGCGTGCCTGTTTCCGTTCCTTCTCCTTTTCATGAGTTCGATCACCTCTGAGGCAACGCTTGCCGTGAACGGCTACTCCCTTCTCCCGGAGGAGTTCAGTCTGGATGCGTACCGGTTTCTCTGGACGACCAGGAAAAACTTACTGCATTCACTGGGCATCAGCGTTTTTGTTACCACGGTAGGCGTTATCGCCAATGTTACGCTGACAACGCTCTTCGCCTATCCCCTGTCCAGGAAGGACCTGCCGGGCCGGAACGCTATATCCCTGTTCCTGTTCTTTACCATGCTGTTCAACGGCGGCATGGTCCCCACCTATATGGTCTATGCAAATTATCTGCATATCAAAAATACCATTTGGGCGCTGATCGTGCCGTATCTGCTGATGAACGCCTTCTATATCATCACCATGCGCACCTACATCAATTCCAACATTGCCGACGAGGTGATCGAGGCGGCCAAGATCGATGGAGCCAGCGAAGTCCAGATATTGACCCGGATCGTGCTGCCCCTGAGCCGGCCCATTATTGCCACGATCGCGCTACTGGCCATGATCGGATACTGGAACAACTGGACCAACGGCGTCTATTTCCTGTCCAGTGACGAGCTTTACGGCATTCAGAATTTTTTGAATGAGGTGATCTCCAACGCGGTATTTCTGGCCAGCAAGACCTCCGGCTCTACCATGACCGTTCAGATACCCACCGTTGCCGTGCGGATGGCCATTGCCGTGGTCGCCGTCCTGCCAGTGCTGATCGCGTATCCTTTCTTCCAGAAGTCCTTCGTTAAGGGCATCACCTTGGGCTCTGTCAAGGGTTGACGCGGGCCTATCAAATCAAATGAGGAGAGTAGCATCATGAGACCGATACAAAATGAAGTTATGCTGATCACATACGCGGACAGCATGGGAAGGGATCTGAAGGAACTGGAGACTGCCCTTGCAAAACACTTCGAGGGGGCGGTAAAGGGGATCCATATCCTGCCGTTTTTCCCTTCCTCCGGGGACCGAGGCTTCGCGGTCATTGAGTACGACAAGGTGGAACCTGCCTTTGGGGACTGGTCGGATATTGACCGCCTGGCGGAAAAATACACGCTGGCGGCGGATTTCATGCTGAATCATGTATCCATTCGCTGCCGGGAGTTTAAGGACTATATGGAAAAGGGAGACGCCTCCCCTTACCGCAACATGTTTATCCACTGGAACGAGTTTTGGCCGAACGGCGAGCCAACGGAGGCGGAGAACGACGCCATGTACCGCCGGAAGCCGGGCGGTGCCTTCCTGGAGTTTACCCGGGAGGACGGAAAAAAGGTCAAGCTTTGGAACACATTCTTTTCCGAACAGGTGGATATCGACCCGTATGCTAAGGCTACCCAGGATTACTTTGGCAGGAATTTGACCATGCTTTCCAGGCATGTTCCGCTCATCCGTTTTGACGCATTCGCTTATGCGTCAAAGCGGCCGGGGACATCCTGCTTCTTTGTGGAACCTGACATCTGGAACGTTCTGGATATTGCCATGCAGCCGCTGCGCTCCGCCGGGACGCAGATGCTGGCCGAGATCCATGAAAACTATACCATCCAGCTGAAAATGGCTGCCAAGGGATACTGGGTATATGATTTCGCGTTGCCTATGCTGCTGCTCCACGGCCTCTATTCCGGAAGGACCGACCGGCTGATCCGCTGGCTGCACATATGCCCCAGAAATCAGTTCACCACATTGGATACGCACGATGGGATCGGCGTGGTCGATGTGGTAGACCTTCTGACGGATGACGAGATCGATCATGTACGCGCCATTGTAGACAAGATCACCGAACCGGCACAGCAGTATATCAAACGTCCCTCAATGATCAAAATGACCGGGAAGCAGGCGCAGCGGTACCAGTTGGGCTGTACCTACTACAACGCGCTGGACTGCAACGATGACGCCTATCTGCTGGCCCGGGCCGTACAGTTTTTTACGCCCGGCATTCCTCAGGTATATTATGTGGGTATGCTCGCGGGGAAAAACGATATCGAGTTTCTAAAGAACGGCGGAGAGGGGCGCGGGATCAACCGTCACAACTATTCGCTCCAGGAAGTAGACGAGGCGGCGGCGCAGCCTGTTGTGCAGAAGCTGCTGCGCCTGATGCGGTTCCGGAATCAGTACAAGGTGTTTGACGGGCGGTTCACCGTTGGAGCGGACCAGGGGAATGGAACGCTGGAAATGACTTGGGAGGATGGAGACCTCTATGCGCGGCTTACTGCCGACTTTAAGACCCATGCGTTCCAAATCGCCTATTTTGATCCTGCTGAAAATCGTGAACAGGTGCTGGAGCTTTAGGAGGCGGCGATGGAACGAATTTGTTTACCGCTGATTTTTCAGGATTCCATGGTCCTGCAGCGGCGAAAGCCGGTCTGTATCTGGGGAGAGGCGGAGGAGTGTGCCTCTGTGCGGGTGACGCTGGGGGAGGACGCCGCCGTAGCGGAGGTCTCAGATGGAAAGTGGAAGACCTATCTGCCACCGAGGGAGGCAGATACCGGATTGACGCTGACCGTCTCTGGCAGCCGATTCTCCATATCGTTCACTGATGTCGCCATTGGAGAGGTCTGGATCGCTGGCGGGCAGTCCAATATGGAGTATCTGCTGAAACATGACGCAGACAGAGAAGAGGCCCTGCTGTTGGAGGATCCGGACATTCGGTGCTATGAGGTGCCCAAGATATCGTTTCCCGGGCAGGAGGCACATTACCGGATGTCGGACGCGGGTGTTTGGCGAAAAGAGAACAGGGAGGAGTCTCCCTACTTCACGGCGGTAGGCTTCTACTTCGCGAACCGGCTGCATGAAACGCTGCAGGTACCGGTCGGCGTGATCAATTGCACCTGGGGAGGTACGTCCGCCTCCTGCTGGGTATCCGAGGACTACCTCACCGGCGATCTGCAGTTCTATCTGGACAAGGCGCGGGAGGTACGGTCGTCCATTGATCCGGAGGAGACGCTGGAAAAATATATTGCTCTGCAAAAGAATATTCTGAGCAGCAATATCGACATGGGGAAGCCCAATCTGGCCCCTATCCGTCCTCTGCTGGACGAGGCGGCCCACGATAGGCTGATGACGATGAACAATTGGCCCTGCTCCGCGTTCCGTCCTTGCGGACTGTTCACATTTATGCTGAAAACGATCGTCCCGTATACCGTCAGCGGGGTGCTCTGGTACCAAGGCGAGTCGGACGAGTATTTTTCGGAGCATTATGAGAGTATGATGCGGGCCGTCGTCCGTTGCTGGCGCAGCAATTGGAGGGAAGATTTGCCTTTCCTGATGGTCCAGCTGGCATCCTTTGAGGTGATGGCCGAGTATCTTGACTTTGTACCCATCCGCAGGGCGCAGGCAGAGCTGGCAAAAAAAGAACCCGGGGTCTATCTGGTCACTGCCATGGACACCGGTATGCGGTACGATATCCACCCCAAGCGGAAAAAGCCCGTCGGGGTCCGGCTGGCGCTGCAGGCGCTGGACAAGGTCTACCACCGCCATCTGCCGGCGGATTCTCCGACCGTCCTCTGCGCGCAGTGGGAGCAGGAGTCCGTCGTTGTTCGGCTGAAGCACTGTGGAAGCGGCCTGCACGTTAAAGGGGAGCGCCCGGAGACCTTCGACATTTCCGCGGATGGGGAGGTTGTATCCGATTTTACGGTGAGCATCCGGCCTCATGAGCTCGTACTGACTGCCGATGCGTTCCTGACCGCCCATACGCTGCGCATCGCGTTTTGCCAGCGGGCCTACTGTGAGCTGACGATCTATAGCGGCGCAGATCTGCCCATGCTTCCATTTGATCTTTCTCTGTCCCGATAATTTGAAAAAAGTGGTTGATAATTATGGACCGATCAATGAAAAAATACATCATAACCGATAAAGCGTTTTACAGTGAGGCCCTGATGATCGTACTTCCAGTGGTCCTCCAGGCGATCATCAATCAGGGCGTCAATATGATGGATACGATCATGGTTGGGAAGCTGGGGGAAGCCGCCATATCCGCATCATCGCTGGCGAACCAGTTTTATAACATCTATACGTTCCTCTGTATGGGGCTCAGCGCGGCCGGACTTGTTCTGGCCGCGCAGTATTGGGGCGCGGGCGATAAGGTGACCGTGCGGAAGGTCTTTGACATACTGATCCAGATCATCTTTGCCGCCAGCACGCTCTTTGCGATCCTGAGCCTTGCCCTTCCCCGGCAGATCATCTCGCTCTATACCAACGATCAGGAGGTGATCGCCGCCGGCGCCGGATATCTGCGCATTACGGCGCTGGTCTATCTGCCGCACGGGATCGCCCTGGTCATTTCCAACATTATGCGCTCGGTGGGAAACGCGCGGATCGGCCTGTATGTCTCCCTGGCCTCCTTTTTTGTCAACATTGGGTGCAACTATGTTTTCATTTTTGGAAAGCTGGGATTTCCGGCGATGGGCGTTTCCGGCGCGGCCCTGGGGACGCTGTGCTCCCGTGCCGTCGAGTTCGGCGTCTGTACCTTCTTTGTTCTGGTCATAGACAGGAAGCTCTGCTACCGGCCCACCCGGCTGCTCCGGCAACCAGAGAAGCCCCTCCTCCGAGAATTTATCCGCTTGGGGCTCCCCGCGATCATCAGTGATACGATCCTCGCCTTCGCGTCCAGCGCCATCGGCATGATCCTGGGCCACATGGGCAGGGAATTTGTCAGCGCGTACTCCATCGTATCGGTGGTGGATCGGATGTGTACCCTTGCCACCAGCGGCGTGGGGAGCGCGGCGGGGATCATGGTGGGCCAGTCTGTCGGCGCGGGGGAGGCTGCGGAGGCGAAGCGGCGCGGATTTTCCTTCCTGATGCTGACGGCGGTGCTGGGCGTTATCGGCGCGATCCTTGTCGTTATCGTCGGCGATTGGTCCATCAGCCTGTACGATATTACGCCGGACACCATAGCGATCACCAGGACCATGATGATCGCCAGCGCGCTCGTGGTGCCCTTCCAGAACATATCCTCTACCCTGGGCAAAGGAGTCCTGCGGGGAGGCGGCGATACCCAGTTCCTGATGGTTGCCGACGTTATTTTTCAATGGGTCGCCTCCATTCCTTTGGGATATCTTGCGGGCCTGGTGCTGAACCTGTCCCCCTTCGCCGTCCTGCTGATCGTTCGTATCGACTACGTTATCAAAGGGATCTGGTTTATCCAGCGTCTCACTACCGATAAGTGGATCCATCAGGTCAAGCGGTCGGAGCGTGCATCCTGACAAACATTATGCAGCCGGAAAAGCGGACACACATTCGCTTTTCTGGTTGCATTTCTCTATGAGCGGGTATACTATTTCCTTAACGGAGGATCAGGCCGCCACAGCGTGCATCTGTATGTGCAAAAATGTGGTCACAGAAAGAGGGCGTTTGCTGCAAATTATACAAGAAAGTCTGAAAAACGACATGGCGAGTCAGAAATGGAGTGGTAAGGCGCGGATCATTTTTGATAACATAGCAGCAGGAGTCAGGAGCTCCAGAAGGAGGAATTATTATGAAAAGAATCGCGACTTTCTTGCTGGCAGCTGTTATGCTGCTCTCCCTGGCCGCGTGCGGCGGCAAGGACGACATCCCCAATGAGCCGGCAGATCAAACGCCCCCTGCTGCCGCAGATAACAAGCAGCCGGATACCGCCGTACCGGTGGACGAGATGCCTGTGGTCCGCCTGTGCATCAACAAGCCCGGCACCGGAGAAGGCGAGCTGGTGGTCGAGGAGGCTGTGAACAAGCTCCTTGCGGAGCGCTACGGGATACAGGTCGATATTGTTCTGAAGCAGGACAATACCCAGCTGAACCTGATGCTGACGGGCGGTGAAGATACAGTGGATATTTTCACATCGTTCTGGTTCATGTCCCAGAGCACGCTATACAATAACGGTCAGCTGCTGAACCTGGACCCGTACATGGAGAAGGAAGGAAAGGGCATCCTTGAGCTGTATAAGGACTATCCCGAGGTCCTCAACTGCGGCAAGATCGGCGGCAGCCTGTACGGTATCCCGGCCTACACCGCATGGTCCACCCCAAACATTTACACCGTGAAAGAGGATATCTCCAACGCGGCAAACATCGACTGGTCCAAGGTCAAGACGCTTGCCGATGCCACGGAGGCCATGGTCGCCATGAAGCAGGCTACCCCCTCTACCTATCTGGTGCCCGGCGCGACCCAGACATACTGGGTGCCCAAGGATCTGGACGATCTGGGCGATACAAAGTATCTGGGGGTCATCATCGATCCGGATACTTCGACGACCGTTGAGAACTACTATGAATCCGCGCAGTTCGTGGACTTCCTGGAGCAGGTGAAGGTTTGGAAGGCCAACAATATCATCAGCCCCGACCCGATGAGCAACGACCAGGCGACTCTGTATAATCTGATGTATGGCATCGTTGACGGAACGCCGGGTTACTCCTGGTCCATCGATGAATTTTGCTACGAGGCGAACGAGCAGCAGAACTTCAACGGCAACATGGTCGGCGCGCAGATCGGTGAGCGTTACATCACCACGGGAACGGTCCAGACCTACATGTGGCATATCTCTTCCTTCACCAAGGTTCCCGAGGCGGCGGTCACGCTGCTGAACGCCCTGTATACTGACGATGATGTGGCGTTTCTTGTTGCTTTCGGCCTGGAAAATGAGCACTATGTGCTGGATGAGAACGGGCAGCTCCGCTATCCCAATGATATCGGCGCGTTTGATGACGCTTGGTGCGGCATCCCCATGGATTATTGGCCCAACCTCACCGGCTGCCCCACCTTCTACTATCAGCCTGTGGATAAGTATGAGATGATGATGGCGACCAACGATGAGGCGAAGATCTCCCGCGCGCTGGGCTTCGTTTTCGACTCCTCTTCCGTAGCCGATGAGATGGCAGCCTGCTCCAGCGTGGTCGATCAGTACTATCTGCCGCTTATCAACGGAGAGGTGGATATCGATTCAACGCTGGCGGCCTTCCAGCAGGCGCTGAAGGGCGCGGGCATCGATACGATCGTTGCCGAAAAGCAGGCGCAGCTGGATGCCTGGCTGGCGGCTCAATAACAGGTCCTGTTTTCCTTGAAAGAGGGGCATCTTCGGATGTCTCTCTTCAAGGCGTTTTTCAGAGTGGAGCGGAGAATGTGTATGAAAATAAACCGTCAGGAGAAGCATCGGAGCAAGCTCAACTCGATCAAGGCGCCGCTGTACCGCGTGGTGATCACGGCTGCGGCGATCTGCTTGGGGGTGAGCGCCGTTTTCATGGCGCAGACAAGCGCCATATACAGCCGTTTTCTAAATGAACGGAATCAGAAGGCCCTGGCGTCCTACGCGGAGAGGCTGGACCGGTCTCTGACGGAGCTGCGGGACTTCAGCAGGTCTCTGACGATAAACAACATTCAGTTCCGCACCTTGAGCCAGTCCAACTGCTCGGACCATCAGCGGATCGTGGCGGAGTTCTACCTGCGGGAACTGATCGAGAGCCGGACGCCCCACTACGGCATATCGCTCCTGTATCACGCGGATACCGAGAGAGCGCTGTTCTATTATGGGGATGACGTGCAGAATGATGCCGCCTTTCTGGAAAACGCCGCCTTTATGCACTATTTGGGTGAACTGATCTCCAACACTACCGATTATGTTTATGACCAGTGGTTTTTTTACAGTGAGGGCGGCCATCAGATGCTGCTTCTGGTCAACAAATACCGAACCATGTATTTCTGCGCCGTAGTGGACCTGAACTGTTATTTTGAGGTATATCCCGTAGAGAGCTATTCGGAGATGGATGAAACCGTAGTTTATTCGGAGGAGGGCCCTTTTATCGTACCGGATAATTTGAAGACGCAGGTCGTCTCAAATACCGTGATCGAAAACGGAGGAAGGTCTGGGATGCTCAACTATGCGGTAAACTATGCTGCGCTGGACTCCTGCCAGCTTTGGATCGCGCTGTTTACTCCGATCCAGGTGTTTCTTACCAACCAGACCTCCAGTATCGTGCTTTTCCTGCTGGTGCTGGCGATTCTTGCTGTGTTCTTCAAAAAGATACTGCGTTCCTTGGATGAGTCCCTCCTGTTCCCCTTGCAGGAAATCGCGGTCCAGATGGCCCAGCTGACAGGGAAGGAGGCGCCGCCTCCGATGATCGCCAAAAGCGATTTTGAGGAATACGACGCGATCCGGCAGGCCCTGACGGAGCTTGTCCAGCAGAAAAATGAGCTTGAACGTCTGAATTATGCAAATCAGGCCCAAAAGGAACACGCGCTGCTCCAGTACTATCAGCTGCAGACCAGGTCGCATTTTTTCCTCAACTGCCTGAAAAGCCTGTACAGTATGGCGGAGAAATCCAACCGTGTGCAGATGCAGGCGATGATCATTGCGTTTTCCAACCATCTGCGCTACATTTTTCATGATAACCTGCATCTTGTTACGCTGCAGGAGGAGCTGAAAGAAGTCATGGACTACCATCGGATCATTACTATGGACTTTCCCATGCCCTTCCTGCTCTCCTCCAACGTGCCAAAAGAACTGATGGATGTCAGTGTTCCTCCGCTGATCATTCAAACATTTCTGGAGAATACGTACAAGTACGCCGGACGTTCCCAGGGCGTGATCACGTTTCAGATCGACGTGTCCGAAGCGGACTTTCACGACAGGATGTATCTGCGCATCCACCTGTCTGACAATGGCGGCGGCTATACGGAAGAGGTGCTGGAAAGCATCAACAACAGTCAGGCGGACCTGTTCGCCGATCAGCATGTGGGGATCAACAATCTGCGGCACCGCGTTTCCATATTGTACGGCGGAGAGTGCCATATGGCGTTCTATAATGAAAATGAAGGAAAGGGCGGGGCCCATTCCGTTATCTATATTCCACTCATACGGGGAGAGAACGGGCGGGAGCCCGGAAGCTCTCCGGAACAGATGGATTCGGGGGGATAGGGCATGAATATTCTGATCGTAGATGACCAGATCAACGTCATCCATGGACTCATGACCAGCATCGACTTCCAGAAGCTGGGCTACCAGCGGGTAGCCAGCGCTCTGAACGCGGACGACGCGCTGCGCATTTTGGAGAGCGAGCCCATCCACGTTCTGGTATCGGATATTGAGATGCCGGGGAAGTGCGGTCTGGAGCTCAATGCCATCGTGAAGGAACGGTATCCGGAGGTCCTCCGTATCCTCCTTACCTCTCATGCCAATTTTTCCTACGCCAAGGAGGGCCTGCGGCTTGGGTGCTTCGATTATCTGGTCCAGCCTGCGCCTTATCTGGAGATCGAAGAGGCTTTGGCGCGGGCTGCCATGCAGGTGCAGCTGAATGACCGGCGCAAGCAGATGTACAGCCTGGGAAATCTGTTTGACTCCAACCGGACCGAGTTTTTAAACTCAGTTATGCTCAAACTTTTCACCACGCAGATGGAGAGCAGGGAAGAGAGTCTTCGGTTGCTGCGAGAGGCCGGCTACCGGCTGGAGCCGCGCTCCTATGTCAAGCTGCTGCTGGTAGACGTCATGACCTTTTCCGGACGCAGGCCGGAGGCCCTGTCGATGAACGACACGATCATGACGATCAAAATGACCATCCGCGGGCTGGATCTGCCGGATCATATCGACTATATCATAGGAAAGAACCGCTATAACCAGTTTGTCGTTTTATTTTTCTCCCACAAGGTATTCGATCTGTCCGCCCAGCATCTGGAGACCTTGTATACCCGCATGGGGGCGAATCTCCACTCTCCGATCGCCTGCTATGTTGGCTGGAGCGCGAAGCTGTCAGGGATCCGTCCGGTAGTCACAAAGCTTCACGAGATGTTCAAGGACAATATCTCCAGAGAGCCGGAGCTGGTATACGTCCACCGGGGCGCTGCGCCGGAACGTGTTCCCACCTCTCTCAGCGGCTTTCTCAGCCGGTGGGAGGCGCTGCTGAAGGCAGGACGAAAAAATCTGCTTCAAAAGGATATATTTTCCTATCTGGACAGGAATCTGAGCAATTCTACCAATGGATTTTATGATTTGTGCGTGCTGCACCAAAGCCTTACGCAAATGTTTTTCAACTATTTCTACTCGAAAAACATTGACATAGTCGCGCTGTTCAACCACGAAATGTCGTATGAAGCCTATATGGACAGCTGCAGCACCATCGATTCTGTAAAGCGGGCGGTGGAATTTCTGATCTTTGCCGCCAACCAGCAGGAGAAGCAGGAGTCGGAGCTGGGGTATGTGGAACGGGCGAAGACCTATATCCTGGAGAACTCCGACAAGCTGCTTACGGTCAGGGATGTCTCCGAGTATATCAGCCTGAATCCGGAGTACTTTACCCGGCTGTTCAAAAAGGAGACCGGCTATAATATCAAGGACTATATCATCCAGTGCAAGCTGTCCATCGCCAAGGACCTCCTGGTAAACTCCGATCTGCCGATCAGTATGGTGGCGCTGGAGCTTGGGTATAGTAATTTCTCCCATTTTACGCAAATGTTCAAGCGGGCAGAGGGGATCACGCCAAAGGAATATCGTATCCAGCAGCGGGGACAGCGCGCATAATACGATTTCCTGATAAGAAACTTGTGAAGTTCTTTATTGAAAATGCGTATAAGCCTGCCCGCGCAGGAGATTTGATACCGGCACAGCGGATAAATCGCTGTGCCGGTATTTTTCTTGCCGCGCCTATCAGAAAAGTGATATACCAGGTCAGATTACAGGTGGAATGGCAGGTGAAACTGAATTATCCTTTATTTATAGTCGAAGCGGTTGAAAAGAAGCGGCATCATCTTTTCAACGCCGCGGCGCTTACGCCGCAGGCCCGTTGAACGAAACTGCGCTGACTGTATATCACACATGCTGCTGGAGGACTGAATATGGCGTATGTCGAATTTAACGCGCTTTCCACGGTACTGGGCGGCTCCTTTACGGCAAGGGCCTTCCTGCCGGGCCTTGACAGGCTCGATCTGGAGGACGCAAGGCACCAAAAAAGATATCCTGTTCTTTGGCTCCTGCATACGGACGGAGAGACCTCGCTGGAATTTTTGAAGACTCCCGTCGAGGGCCTTGCAGAGCGGTACGGCTTCATTGCCATAGCGCCGGATCTGCACCATTCCATGGGGGTCGATATGAAGTGGGGCCCGAACGTGGAGAAATTTTTGACGCATGAGCTCCGGGGGGTATTCAGGCATATCCTGCCTGTCAGTGCGCTTCGGGAGGAAAATTTCATTGGCGGCACGGGTACAGGCGGCTATGCCGCGCTGAAATGCGCCTGCAAGCATCCCGGCCTCTTCAGCAAGGCGTTTTCTTTGAATGGTATCCTCAACATGGAACGCCTTATTGCGAGAACCTCCGCCGGGGAGGTGACCGGAGTCCCGCAGACGGCGGAGGCGCTGGAGGCCGTCTTTGGCGGCGCGGCGGAATTTGCCGGAGGCCCCGACGATCTGTTCTCGCTGGCAGAGCGGAGCCAAGAATCTGTGTTTTATCTTTGCGCCGAGAAGGGCTTCGACTACTACGAGGACAGTCGTGCGCTGGCCGCGCTGCTGGGCGAGAAGGCCGCGTTCGTTTCCCTGGACACCGGGGCGGACTGCGAGAGCTGCCAGGCGAGTATGCGCGGCGCGGTCACGTGGCTATTTCAGTAAGGGAGGGATAGCATGGCGAACGTAAGATTGTACTATGATTCCAGGACGCTGAATATGCAGGTCGGTGTCAATGTCATCATCCCGGAAAACACCTGGGGCCATTCCCTGGCGGACCGGCCGGAGGGATACCGGTATCCGGTGCTTTGGCTTCAGACGGGCGGAGGCTTCGATCACACAGACTGGGCGCGGTATACGGCGATCGAGCTGTATGCCGCCGAGGCGGGCGTTGCGGTCGTCTGCAGCGGTACGTTCTGCTCGGCGTATATGGATACGGCGCATGGCGATTTCAAATACTTCTCCACCCTTTCCGTGGAGACCCCCAAAGTCGTGCGGCACCTGTTCCCCCTCTCTGAGGACCCGAAGGACAATTTCCTGGCAGGATTCTCTATGGGCGGATATGGATCGCTGAAATGGTGGGTGCGGGACCCGGAGCAGTTCGCCGCGATCGGGTTGTTTTCCGGTGTAAAAAATATCGTGGAATTGGGCCCCTCCCTGGGACAGTCTCCCAATAAGGCCGCTATTACCGATACGGAGGTAAAGAGGGTGGAAGAGGACGACTACATGTTCCCTGCGTCCGTTGGCGATACGAAACCTCTGGAGCGGACAGAGAACGATATCAGCTACATGATCACCAGGCAGCTGCAGGCGGGGAAGCGCTTTCCGAGGGCATATATGGCTACAGGGGTAGAGGACACCCACTATTTGGACAACCTGTATTTCATTGAGAAGTATCAGAAGCTGGGGATCGACGTATTCCGGGTCGTTGACCACGGCGCCCACAATTGGGAGTACTGCGATAAACATGTGAAAAACTTTCTGGACTGGCTCGTAGCCGAGGGAAAGCTCCGGCCGGTTTTTTCCAGAAATGAAGAGTAGAAGGGAGTGAGCCATATGGTATATCTGCGGCCCGGCACGCCTGACGATGAAAACCGGGAGTATCTGCCGGAAGCGATCAAGGGAAGCGACATCGTGGTAAACGAGAACGGCAATAATTCCATCCCCTATCCCCTAGGGCTGGAGGAGCACCACGGAGTACTGGTCGATGACGGCGAACCGGACACCTGGTATGTCTATGTCCCGCACAACTACGACCCGCAGCGGAAGTCACCCCTTGTTTTTGGGATGCACGGAGGACTGATGACCGGCTGGGGCCATTCCATCTATACCTCCTGGACCATGGTCGCGGACCGGGAGGGGCTGCTCTGCGTCTTCCCGGATGCACACGCGAGGAGGATGTGGCAGGTGGAGGGCGTCAGGCGCGAGGGGGATCGATCCACGTTCCTGCCGCTGGGAGCGGAGGACGTTGGCAAGACCCATGACACGAAGCTGGTTTTCGCGCTGCTGGATTGGATGAAGGAGCGGTACAACGTCGACGAGGGCCGCATCTTCATGCAGGGGATGTCCATGGGGAACTTCATGACCGGCCAATTTGCCCGGTATTACGGACAAGTGCTGGCGGGAGCGGCCGGTTCAGGCGGTCCCTGCCGGCTGCAGCTCCTGTTCGAGGAGGACGGCGCCGTCCGGAACCAGGCAGGCCCTCTGGCGATCTGGCAGTCCCGTCCGGAGAAGAACGGACTCCCTCCGGGGGCGGAATACGACGAGGCCCTGATCAACAAGTACAACCGCTTTTACTGGATGCTGATCAACGAATGTGATCCGATCCCGGAGATCCGGATCGTTGGGGAGGATAATATTGCCTTCTATACGGGCAGGCGGGCGCACTTGACCTACGTTGACATCAAGAACCGCGATCATGGACAGGCTCTGGACGAGGCGTTCTTGTATTGGGACTATATGTTCTCCGGCGTGTATCGAAAGCCGGACGGAACGGTCGTGCAGGGGGAGACCAGACTGCCCCGAAAGGGTGACGCATGTGCTGCCGCTTTCACACCGGGCACCGCGAAGGTTTGGTGGAGAAACAAGGTGGAGCCGCTCTCTACCGCTCCGGTCCTGTGGCAGAAGCTGAAATACCACGGGCTCGACGGCGGGCAGAAGGTCCGCGGCGAATATCTGTGCGTGCCGCTGTCCTTCTTGGCAGACATGGCGGAAGCGGAGTATCTGCCGTCCCAAGATACGCTGACCGCCGTGCTGATCCTGCCGGATGGAAGGAAGCTTCAATTCGCCCGGGGCAGCATCGGCTGCGTGATAGACGACACCATGCGGAGCATGTACTGCGAGGCGCTTCACAGGAACGGGGAGCTGCTGGTCAGCGTGGAGTGGTTCTGCCGGTATTTTTTGAACCGCACCATCAGCGCCTGCAACGACGTCGTTTATGTAACGGACCACTTCGCCGACTTGAGCTTCTTTATGGCCGACCTGATCAAGGATCTGCTCAACGATATGGCGGGACCGAAAGAGTGGCTGAAACACGGTTTCAGGGAAAATTAGTGAATGGAGGAATCATCAATGGCGATCAATCATTTCTTTTTTGAAAGCAGGTATCTTCAGGGTAATACCTATGTGGACGTGATCCTGCCGGATCTGCCCCGCCGGCTGACTGCGGAGGAGTTCTACCGCAGCGGCGTTAAATATCCCGTCCTGTGGCTGCTCCACGGCACCCATGGCGACGCCTCCGACTGGCAGAGAAGGACCTGCATCGAGCACTATGCCTGTGAGAGGAACGTCATCGTCGTCATGCCGTCCGCCCAGAACAGCAACTATTCTAACTGGGAAAATTATGCGATCGGCTATAATATGTACGATTTCGTCCTGAAGGAACTGATGCCTATCATATACGGATGGTATCCTGCCTCCGACAAGCCGGAGGACAACTACATCGCCGGACTGTCCATGGGCGGGCGCGGTACCATGAAATTTGCCTTTAACCATCCGGAGCTTTTCCACAAGGCGGCGATCCTCTCCGCGTGTCCGGTGGATTACAGCCAGCTGAGTCCGGATAACCCGAATCCGGTCCTAAATACCACGAACTACCGGATGAAGAATATTATCGACAATGCCGGGGGCCTGGAGAAATTCCTGGATTCCTATGAAAACCTTTGGGCGATCTGCGAGGAGAAGGGGCCGAAGGGCGAACTTCCGGAGCTGATGTTCGCGGTCGGCACGGAGGATACGCTGATCTATGAAAATCTGAAGATATTCAAGGCCCACATGGATGAGCTGGGCTTCAAGCCCTATTACTACGTAGTGGAGGGCTATCGCCACGAATGGAGATTCTGGAACGTCGCGATCGAGAAGGCCCTTGACTTTTTCGGGCTGGAAAAAACCGGGGACAGTGTGTTTTGATCTGCCTCCTGTGCGTAAAGAGAATCGTATGGAACGATCAAGGACCGATCAAATAAGGAAAAGGAGAAGAATGCTATGAGTACAAGAGTAAAGCTGCTGGCGGGGGTCCCCAATGACGGCAATCGCGACTACCTGCCGGAGGCCATCAAAGGCACCGACATGACCGTAAACGAAAACGGCAACAGCTCTCACCGCTATCCCCAGCGGCTGGAGGAATTTCACGACACGGTCAACGGCGTGGAGGGGACTTGGTACGAATATGTGCCCACAACCTACGACCCCAACAAAAAGACGCCCCTGATATTCGGTATGCACGGCGGCTTGATGACCGGCTGGGGCCACGCGATCTACACCTCCTGGGTACTGCTGGCGGAGCGGGACGGCTTCATCTGCGTGTTCCCCGATTCCCACAGAAAAGGCTCCTGGGCCATCGAGAGTGCCGGCACCGGAAGATCCGCACGGAAGGACAAGGACGGCAACCTGGTGCCCAATATCGACATCAAGGACAACCCGGACTGCAACTTTGTGATCGGTCTGATGGCGTTGATGAAGGAGAAGTATAACATCGACGAAGGCCGTATCTTCATGCAGGGCATGTCTGCGGGCAACCTCTTCACCCATCAGTTCTGCCGGTATTACGGGAACCTGCTGGCCGGCGCGGCCGGCGCCAGCGGCCCGGGCAGCATTAAGCTGTGCTTCGATGAGGAGGGAAAGCTCATCAACAAGGCCGGACCTCTGGCCATCTGGCAGACTCGGGCGGAGCACAACGGCTTCGGCGTTCGGGACTATCCCATCGACGCATATGTCAATAAGTACAACCGCCTCTACTGGATGCTGATCAACGAGTGCGAGCCGGTCCCCCAGATCATGATTGACGGCGAGGACAACTACGCCTTTTACAAGGGCAAACGTGCACCGCTGGTCTACATTGATGTAAAGAACCGAGATCACGGACAGACCCTGGACGAGGCCTACCTGTACTGGGATTATCTGTTTTCCGGGATCCGCAGGGAGCCGGATGGGACCATCGTGCAGACGGAGACCGTCCTGCCCCAGAAGGGCGACGCCTATGCCGCCGCCTTTACGCCCGGTCTGGCCAAGGCCTGGTTCCACAACGAGGTCCAGGATATGGACGCGGCGTGCGTCATGTGGCAAAAGCTGAAATATCATGGACTGAATGGCGGTGCGAAGGTACGGGGAGAGTACTTCATGGTCCCCCTCAGCTTCATCGCCAAAATGGCAGGCGCGGACTACAGGCCGGATCGGGAGGCGCATACGGCGGTCCTCACGCTGAAGGACGGCAGGGACCTGCAATTTGCCCGCGGAACGATTGGCTGTATGATTGACGACACGCTGCGCAGCATGTACATCGAGACCATCGAAAGAGAAGGGGAGCTGTTGATCAGCGTCGAGTGGTTCTTCCGGTACGTGATGCAGATGCAGGTCTCCGTATGCAATGAAGTCGTTTACGTGACCGACCATCACGCGGAGCTGTCCTATCATATGGCAGACCTGATCAAGGACCTCCTGAAGGGCGAGCCCATGCCGGAGAAGTATCCGGAAGATTATACAAATCTAATGGAAACAGGGTGGTGAGCTTATGGATGTGAAGAAGATCAAACTGTACACTGAGATGCGGGACTACGGCCAGATGATAAACCGGATCACCTTCGAGGTGCCCGGCGGCGCGCCGGAGCTGGCCCCTGGCGATTTCCTGCTGAGCAACTGCTGCGACGATTTGAGCGCGAAGCATTCCATTGGCGGCATCTCCGCCGTTGAGACCGCCGGGGATACGGTCACCCTGACGACGGACTGGTTTTTATACCGCCTTGCATTTGAGATCAAAGGGCGCGGGGCCGCAGAAGGGATCGTCATCAACAAGACCTCTGCCGGAGAAGTGGAGGTGCTCCACGCCGATTGGTTCTCCAGGCACGCGGAGGACGGTGTGAACTACCGGCTCTACGCGCCCAAGCGGGAGTGCGGTCCCAGACCGCTCATCCTGTTCCTGCACGGCGGCGGCGGCAGCGGAGAGGACAACGAGCTGCAGCTGACGGATACCCTGGGCGCGATCAAGCTGGCCGAGCGCTGCCCGGACATGTATGTCATGGCGCCGCAAGCGCCCACCGGCGGACTGACGCTCCAGCAGGCCTTTGCGCGAATGCAGGCCAAGGGGGACCCCTACAAGGTGCTCCTTGGCAGCGACACCGATAATGAATTCGACTCCAGGGGATGGAACCGGTGGTATCTGGCAAAGGTCGCGGATATCATCCGCAGGATGATCGCCAGCGGAGAGGTCGACCGGCGGCGGGTCTACGTCATCGGGATGAGCATGGGCGGCGGCGGGACCTTGAAGATGCTGTCCGTCGCGCCGGAGCTGTTTGCCGCCGCCGTGTCTATCTGCCCCAGCATGAACGGTGAGTCCTGGCCGATCCTGAACCATCTGCCGGATGTCCCCACGTTCCTTGCCACCGGATACATCGACCACTCGCCCTCCCGCCATGCGTATATCCTCCAGGCGGTCAGTGATCTGTGGAAACGGGGCCGGACGGACGTGGAATATGTTTTGTTCACCGAGGAGGAGCTGGCAGCCTATGGGATCGGGACGACGCCGGACGTTACCACCAAGGAGCTGTACCTGGAGAACCACAACAGCTGGATACTCGTACTTCATAACGAACACTGTATCCTTGATTGGATGTTCTCACATGTAAAAGAGTAAGGCGTTGTCGGTCGGGTATCTGCGGCGGCTCCGCAGATAGGTTTGAGGCGTCCGCGTGGGGTGTTCATGCGGACGCCTCTATCATAATGAGATGAAAGGAATGTACGATAATGAAAATTGAGCTGGTCACGTATAGGGATTTGGGAAGTATGTATGTGGTGTATCCCGATGGCCCCCGCATCAGCTGCTATGAGAACACGCTGCTCACCGTGCTGCGGGAGGACACGGGCAGGGAGTCTGTTGAAAAGCTCCTCGACAGCGCGGAGCTGCGGGAACTGATCGACCGGCAGCGCATCCTGATGCTGTTCCCCAACCCCAGAAATGGAGTTTGGGATACAAAGCTGGGCAGAAAGCATCGGGGAGAGATGCAGACGGTGATGGACATGGTGACAAAATTCAATTCCCGCTGCGAGGAAAACGATTACTCCCCGTATCATAACATGCACAACGCCCGCTATTATATCGGCGTCGGCAGCGGAGCCGTCATGGCCCAGTCCATTGCCGCCGTCTATCCGGTCAACGTGGCCGGGATCTTTACGATCGGCGGCGGGCTGCCCGCCGGGACCATGGAAATGACCGTCCACGAGCCGGTCTCCGCTGTTTTATGGAACGCGCCGGAGGAGACTGCGGCATTTTTCAAGGCCTTGGACCAGACGGACAGCCAGGCGGCGGACGGCCGCTATTTCTCCTCCAAGAATGACGCGCAGTTTGTGTACGCGGAGGACCGTCCGGGGGCGGAGCTGGAGGCGGACGCAATCCTTTATGGTTGGAAACACCTGTTTTCCAAAGTCTGCCGGATGAATTCCAGCTTCTACGGACAGCTTTTTCCCCGCACGGTGCGGGATGATTACCGGTTTATCATACACGAACATGAAAACATACTGGGCGATGGCCGCGAACATACCTGGTTCGAGTACATCCCGGAAGCGGTCCGGAAAGCCCCCGGCATACAGGTGCCCCTGCTGATGTTCCTCCATGGCGGCGCGGACAGTCCCGCCAATATCGCCAACTCGATCAAGCTCCATGATCTGGCGGAAGAGGAAGGGTTTATCCTGGTCCACCCCGCCGCAACGGACGACGTCTTCTGGAATCAGGACATGGATCCACGGCTGAATGATGACTGCGGCTTCCTGGAAAAACTGCTGGACTACATGGTGGAACACTATCCGATCGATACCACCAGGGTCTATATGGGGGGCTTTTCCAACGGCTCCAGCATGTCACAGGTGTTTGCCATGACGCATCCGGACCGGGTGGCCGCCGTTTTTGCCAACAATTCCGCCTCCTATACCTATACCCATACCCGCGCGTTTGCCATTGCCGGCGCGAAAAAGCTGGAGTACGATTACCGGATGCCCGTCTGGTATATGTACGGCAGCAGGGACCTGGAATTTCCCGTCGTTCGCGGCTGCGGACAGCAGAACCAGTATGATTTCTGGAAGGGCTACAACAACATAACCATCAAACTGACGCCCTATACCAACACGCAGGCGGCAGGTGGTGTCGGCATCGTGGGCGACCATGTGGAATTTTATCAGCCCAGCAGCCGTCACCCTGCCAACACATACATGACCAACCGCTTTTACTCCAATGACCCGGAGGAATTGAATCTATATAACTATACGTTATGTATTGGAAAGGGCCATGACAGCGTCCCCTATGAGGCCCGGCTGGGATGGAACTATATCAAGCAGTTCCGCCGGCTGCCGGACCGGTCCCTGGAATATACGCCGGAGCGCGGAGGGGATGCCTGTGAACTTTGATAAGGTCAGCGCCTATTTGAGCTCTCTGGGAGATACATACGGCCTTCACGCTGTGGACTGCAAGGTCATGCGGGACCATCAGGTCCTGTTTCGGGAGATGTACGGCCATCGGGACTATGACCACAGGGTCCCGATCTCCAGCCGGGACCTGTACGACGTGTACTCCTGCACCAAGATCGTCACCATGACAGCCGCCATGCAGCTGGTGGAAAAAGAGATGATCCGTCTGGACGAGCATGTGGATACCTACCTCCCGGCGTTCTCCCATATGAATGTTTCAGAGGAGTTCGTCCCATTCAAATTCCCTATGAAGTGGCCGGCGCTCCAGGACCGGACCCACCCCGCGCCAACAAAGATCACCATCCGGGAGTTAATGGCGATGACCTCGGGTCTGTCCTACGATCTTGAGTCCGAGGCGGTCCGGACCGCGGTAGCCGAAAGCCAGGGACAGGCGGGCACGGTGGAGATCGTCAACGCGATCGCGCGGATGCCGCTGCTGTTCGATCCCGGCACGCGCTACGCTTATAGCCTGGGACATGACGTGATCGCCGCCGTCATTGAGAGCGTGAGCGGCCAGCGGTATGCGGACTATCTGCAGGACCATATTTTCGGGCCGCTCGGCCTGCATGATATGTATATGCACGTTCCGGAATCGGAACAGGATCGTCTGAGCGCGCAATACGGCGGCGTGCTTGGTTCCAATGATATCCGCAGGATGGATGTGGGCAACCGCTATCGGATCACCAGCAAGTATGACAGCGGCGGCGCGGGACTCGCGTGTACCGTGGACGACTATATCCTGCTGTTGGACGCCCTCGCCTGCGGCGGGACCGCGCACAATGGTTACCGTCTGCTGAGCGGAGAGAGCATCGACCAGATGCGCACGCCCCAATTGAACGAGGCCGCCCAGGCCGATTTCTCGCGGAGCGGAAAAGTGGGATATGGCTACGGCCTCGGGGTGCGGACGCTTACAGATGGTTCGAAGTCCAAAAGTCCGGTAGGAGAGTTTGGATGGGACGGCGCGGCCGGGGCGTACGCGCTGATCGATCCCATAAACCACGTCAGCATTTTCTACGCCCAGGAAGTGCTTGGTATGATGCGGTCCTACAGCGAGATCCATCCGACATTGAGAGATTTGGTGTATGAAGCGCTGGAAGTGGATAGCGGAGGAAGGCAAAAGGGTTAAGTCTGGTTTCCGTCTACCCAGGAGCTTCGCGCGATATTCCCTCAAGCTGCCGCAAAAGAAAATTCAAGAAGTGACCCCCGCCGAAAACATTTCGTTTTCGGCGGGGGTCAAATGGCAGGGGGAAACTACTCTTATCTACCACCCCGCATACCTCCACGTATTAAACAAACTGATGCAGATGATGACTGCCATCAGCCCGATGAACAGCCGCTCCACCGCTTGATTCCCCATCCGGCGGTTCAGCTTCCGGCCGATGATCCCGCCGCCGATACCACCTGCTGCCATCAACACCAGCACAGGCCAGCGGAACGGCGGGACCGAGCCATTGAAAAGCGTGGTAAGCAAATTGCATATCTGGCTGAACAGGATGATATACAGGCTGTTGGCGGCGGCGGTCTTGGTGTCCATGCTGAAAAAGTAGTACAGCACCACCAGATTGATGGGCCCGCCGCCGATACCCAAAAAGCTGGACATCGCCCCCAACGCCAGCCCTATGACAACGCAGACGGCAAAATTTTGAACGCGCCGGGTGGGAATACGGGCCTTGTTGACCGTATACAGCAGCGTTCCCGCGGTCACAACCGCCAGACAAGCGGCCTGGACCGCCCCCACCGTGTCCGGCGAGCCGGACAGCTCCCGCACGGCGGCAAACAGCTGGTTCCCAACCAGGCCGCCCGCCGCCGCGCCAATGGCCAGAGGCGTCCCCGTCTTCAGGGAGACGCTGCGCTCTTTCGCCAGGAGGGACTTCCCCACCGAATAGCAGCTCATGGACAGCACCGTGCAGCCGGACAGAAAGCTGATGGCGGCTACCGTCTCCAAATGGAGCAGGTCCAGCACCGGCTTGATGATCACCCCGCCGCCGATGCCGCAGATCGCTCCCGCGATGCTGGCCGTCAGGGCCACAAGAAAAAAGATCAGCATGACAGTCGCCTCCTCACGGCTCAATATAGGTCTCCAGGGTCTTGCGGATCGTTATGACCGGGCTCTTCTCAGATGCTCACAGGGCATGGATACGGCGCAGCAGGACCCGCGCCTGGCCCAGCCGGGGAAGGGCGTATGCGAAAAATCCGGCGTAGGCTTCGCAATAATAGCTGCGACCCAATTCTTCTCCATCGAGGACCCGGTCTCTCCGGCATCCGTTCCGGCACAGGGGATACCACTGGCATTGTCCGCATTTTTCCGGTACGCGCCGGGAGGCTTCCACAAAGCCCAGGGACTCCCTGGTCCGGTCCAGGTCCTCCCAGGCGTCGTCTCGGATATTCCCAAGGCGGTACTCGTCCAGCCCGTAGAAATCACAGGGATACACGCTGCCGTCCGCCTCCACCAGATACTGCAGGCCGCAGCATCCCCGCATGGAGCACTGCTCCGGAGCATGTCCCTCCAGCATCCACAGCAGGTTGTCAAAATAGCGGATGGACCAGTAGCGTCCCTGCTCCAGCTCCCGGTACCACAGGTCGAACAGCGTTTTCAAAAACGCCTCATACCGGGCAGGAGACAAAGAGTATTCCTGACCGCCCCGCGTCTCTTCCAGGGGGTCCAGGCAGGGAATATACTGCTGAAACCGGAAGCCCTGCCTGCACAGGCTGGAAAAGGCGCTCTGGATATGCCGGGCCAGATAGCCGGTCACCACCGTCAGGACATTGTACTCCACACCGGCGCGCTCCAGTTGCCGGGCCGCCTGCCGCACCCGGTCATAGGTCCCCTTTCCCGTACCGTCCAGGCGAAAGCGGTCATGGCACTCCCGGCTGCCGTCCAAGGACAGGCCAGCCAGGAAGTGGTTTTCCTTGAAAAACTGGCACCACTCCTGGTCCAGCAGTATTCCATTGGTCTGGATGGCGTAGTGGACCGCCAATTTTGGGGAGACGGTCTTTTTTACGTGGGAGACGAAGTCCCGAAAGAAATCCAGCCCCGCCAGAGTGGGCTCGCCCCCCTGGAACAGGAAGGTGATCGAGCCCTCGGCCGCCTTCGCCGCCTTCTCGATCAGGGCGTGGCTCACCGCTTCCGGCATCCGGCCGTAGTTGGGAACCGTGCGGACCTTTGCCTCGTCGGCATAAAAGCAATAGGCGCAGCGCAGGTTGCAGCCGCTGGAAGCGGGCTTCAGCAAAATGCTCAGGGGCGGCATGGCAACTCCTCTCTTTCCTTCCAAAGCGGCACGCCGCTTACCTCGCGTCTCTTGCGGGCCCTACGGTCCTTCCCAGATAGATCTCCGGCGGCAAGACATGCGTGTAACCCTTATCGTCGCAGTCCCGGTTCCGGATCATACGCATCAGCCGGGCGGCAACCTCCTGCCCGATGCGGTAGCCCTGATGGACGGAGCAGGTGACCCCCTCCGCCTCCCAGTCGCTGCTGGAATAGTCGAAGCACACCAGGGAGCAGTCCTCCGGCACCCGTTTCCCCAGCTGCTCCAGCACCTGCCGGGTCAGCTGGAAGATCATGTAGTTGCAGCAGACCACCGCCGTATAGCAGGGCAGGCGCTTCAGAAAACGGCCGATGGAACGGGCGTCGTATGCCTCGCTGGAGGCGCACCACTTGACGTAATCGTCCTGATATTCCACCCCGTTTTTCTGGAGGGTGGCCGCCATCCCCTGAAACTTCTCGATGCTCTGGTAGTTGTCGGAGAGGAAGATCCCGGCAATGTGCCGGTGTCCCTGCCGGATCAGCAGGCCGATCAGTTCCTCGGCGCAGCGCAGGTCGTTGACCACCACCCGGGGGCATTTCAGGTTTTTATAGTAGTTGTTGTAGAAAATGACGGGGATCCGCTTTTGATAGATTTTCTGATAGTAGTCCAGGTTGGGGTTCAGCAGGCTGGCCTTCACGCCGTCCACGATGAACCCTTGAAAGCCCTGGTTGACCACCGCCTGGAGGCAGCGGCGTTCGTTGGCAAACTTGTTGTCGGTGAGAAAAATGCGCAGATCCACCCGGTCTGGGGGCAGGATGCTTCGGATGCCCTCCATCAGGCTGGAGTTGGCGTTCCCGTCCTGGCCCTGGAGGATCAGCCCGATCTTGGTCCTTCCCTCGCTGCCCCCCGGTTCCCAGGACAGGGCCTCCTCCTTATTGATGTAGGTCCCGCTTCCCTTGACCCGGAGAAGGAGGCCCTCCTCCGCCAGCCGGCTCAGGGCCCGGCGCACGGTTTCCCGGCTGACGGAGAGCTTTCGGGTCAGGACGGTCTCCGACGGAATTTTCGTGTTGCTGGAAAACTTGTTTTCCTCAATGTAGGCCCGCACCCAGCGGTAGACCAGCTCCGACTTTCGGTCCAGTTCCTTCATGACGTCCTCCCGGAGATCGCGCGGGCCTGCTCAGTCCGTAATGACGGGACGCGCCCCTTCCGCCTGCCAGATCCAGTCCAGCAGACGCGCTCGCAGTTCCGCCTTCACCTGGGCGTAGGCGGGATCGGTCACCACGTTGTTCAGCTGGTGGGGGTCCTGTTCCATGTCATAGAGGAAGTCGTCCGCATAGCGGTCCGAGGCCGCCGCCTCTCCGCCGTTCACGCCGGGGGCATAGACGGAGTAGGTATAGCGCGCCGTGCGGATGCACCGGCCCACCCGGCTCTCGGAGATCTGCGCGAAAATCTCATTGGGTCTATTATCCGACTTTTTTTCCACAACGTCAAGAAGGTTTTCTCCGATCATGGCGCCGCCCACATCCACACCGGCCAAGGCCAGGATGGTTTTGGGCAGGCTGGCGGTGCTCACCAGCTCCTCCACTGTCCGTCCGCCCCGGTAGGGCCCGCCGGCGATGACCAGGGGCACGTGGAGGCAGGCGTCGTGGCAGGACCGCTTATAGTCGTCATAGCCGTTGAGGTGCTCGTCCCGGTTCCGGGTGAGGAAGTGGGAGCCGTGGTCCGAGGCAAAGAGGATCACCGTATTCTCATACAGCCCCTTCTCCTTCAGCTTCGCCACCAGGCGGCCCAGGTTCTCGTCCAGACTGGCGCACTGTCCCAGGTAGTCCGGGTACTCCTCGGCGGCGTTGCCCCCCAGGGCCTTCAGGTCTTCGGGCAGAATGAAGTCCTTAAACCGCTCCTTGGAGCCCTCCGGCCCCTCGTAGTGCCTGCGGTCGTTCTGGTGGTGAGGCTCGATCTGGGAGACGGTCATGAAAAAGGGCTTCTCTCCCGTGTAACCGTCGAGAAATTCCAGGGCCATGTCGTTGATGCAGTCCGCCCGGTAGCCCTTGAAATCCACCCGCTTATCATTTTCGTCAAAGACGAAGCCGTCATAGCCGTGGGAGGTGAACTCCAGCACGTCGGCGGCGCGCCAGAAGCCGGTGTAGCCCCCCCGCAGTTCCCGGGGAATGGCGGTGACGGTGTGGTCGATGGCGGGGGGCTTTTCCAGCTCCCCGTCGCTGGCCAGGTGCCACTTGCCGATGTAGGCGGTTTCATAGCCCGCCTCCTCAATGTACTGGCCCAGGGTCTTGACTCCGGCGGGCAGCATGATGTTATTGCGGAAACAGCCGGTCTCCGTGGGATACTTGCCGGTCTGGAACAGGGCGCGGCAGGGGCCGCACACCGGCTGGGGGGAGAAAGCGTTGTCAAACTTTACGCCCTCCCGGGCCAGGGCGTCCAGATTGGGCGTGATATCCAGGGGCTGGCCGAAGCAGCCGCAGGTATCCCAGCGCTGCTGGTCGGTGAAATAAAAAATGATGTTGTTGGGCATGGTCAGTCCTCCTTCTGTGTGCTTCTTTCCCTCATCTTACCCCGGACGATGGCACCCACCGCCAGCAGGATCAGGACCAGGAAAATGATGCAGTACACACTGCTGAAAAAGATCTTGGGGCTTCCGTTGGAGATCAGCAGGGCCCGGCGGAAATTCGTCTCCGTCATGCTGCCCAGCACCAGCCCCAGGAGAATGGGCACCGGGGGGAGCTCCAGCTTCCGCAGGATCCAGGCCAGCATACCGAAAATCAGGGCTATGCCCACGTCAAAGTAGTTCTCATTCACGGAGTAGGCCCCGGCAAAGCAGAAGATGACGATGATGGGGGTGAGGATCTCCTGGGGAATAGACACCACCTTGGCAAAAAGGGAGGTGAGGAACTTGCCCTGGAGAAGCATGAAGATGTTGACCAGGATCAGTCCCAGCATAATGGCGTACATAATGTCGCCCTGGGTGGTAAAGAGGCTGAGGCCGGGATTCAGGCCGTTGATCATCAGGGCGGAAAGCATGATCGCCACGGTGCCGTCTCCGGGAATGCCCAGGGTGAGCAGGGGGATCAGGGTCGCGCCGGTGACGGCGTTGTTCGCCGACTCGGCGGCGGCAATGCCCTCCACGGAGCCGTGTCCGAACTCCTCCGGGTGCTTGGACATGTTTTTGGCGGTGTTATAGCTGAACCAGGAGGCCTCCGAGGCCCCGGTGCCGGGGATGATGCCCACCATCACGCCAATCATGGAGGACAGCAGCACCGGCCGGGCCATGCGCTTGTATTCCTCCTTGGTGATGACGCCGTCGTCCTTGATCTGGGTAGCGTCCAGGTTCAGGCGGTCCAGCCGCTTCTCCGCCTTGGACATGATCTCCACCAGGGCGAAAAGACCGATCAGGCAGACCGCCAGATCCAGGCCCAGGTACAGCCGGGAAACGCCGAAGGTGAAGCGGTCATAGCTGGTCATGGGATCGGAGCCCACGCAGGAGATGAGCAGTCCCAGGCACGCGGAGATCAGGCCCTTGATCATGCTCTTGCCCGACACGCCGGCGATGATCGTCAGGCCGAAGACGCAGACCATGAAATACTCCGCGGTGCCCAGCTGGGCGGCCACCCGGGCCACCTGGGGCCCCAGGAACAGCAGCATCAGGGCGGAGAAAATGCCGCCGAAGGTGGAGGCGTACAGGGCGATCTTCAGCGCGGCCTTGGTCCGGCCTTTTTCCGACAGGGGGTGCCCGTCCAGCATGGTGGCTGCCGCGTGGGGGGTGCCGGGGGTGTTGATGAGGATGGCGGACACGCTGCCGCCGTAGCCTCCGGCGCAGTAGATGCCCAGCAGGAACATCATGCCGGGAATGGCGGTCATGGAATAGGTGACGGGAAGAAACAGGATCACGCACAGGATGACGCTCAGTCCGGGGATAGCCGCGAAAACCGAACCGATAAATACACCCAGGTTGATCCACAGAATGTTTTCCAATGTAAACAGCAGGCCGGTGGCCGGAGCAATATATTGTAACATAAGCCGCCTCCCTCCTTAAAAGCCCACGCCCAGGACAAAGCGGAAGGCCGCCCAGATGGCCACCGCGATCACCAGGGTAATGGCATAGTAGGACTTCTTCCGGCATCGGAAATAAAGCAGGAAACCCAGGCAGCAGAAAACCGCTCCCACCACGAACAGGCCGGTCCACTTGCTGAGGAAATAGGTGCCCAGCAAAATGCCCAGGATCACCAGCGCCTTGACCTCCACCTGGATGTTGATGACCTTCCAATTCAGGGGCTGCTTCGTTGCCAGCTTATAGAGCTCCTTGCCAATCAGCATGGCGCAGCAAAGAAGCATGACCGCCATCAGCAGCGTGGGGAACGCCCGGCCGTTGACCACGTCTTTCTCAGAGACCGCCACCTGGTCCGGCATGACCAGCAGAATGACCAGGGCGAAGAGCGCGAACACCACGCCGGTCACCAGGTCAACGGGGATGCGGATTTCCTTGCCGCGCAGCTTCCGGCCCCAGGCATCCATGCGGCCGTTGAACTGCTCTATCCATTGCTTCATAGGGAACCTCCTTTCAAAATTCAGAAAATAAAAAGAGGAATGGGCGGGACTTCCGCCCTATCCCATTCCTCATATGTACGTCCGCGATCAGCCCGCGACGACGTCCTTGTACTCGTTGACGATGCCCTTCACGTTTTCCACATGGGCCTCCACGTCCGCCACGGACATGGTGTCGACCTCCAGCAGCATGGTGTTCTGGAGCCAATCCACGACTTCCGCGTCCGCCAGGATCTTGCCGTAGAGCTCCTTCAGCTCGGCGACCTTCTTCTCGTCGGTGCCGGCCCGGGCCATGATGAAGCAGCGGTTGCGGAAGTAGGGGTAGCCATGCTGGCCCACGCCCTCTACGCCGGCGAAGGGACCGCTTTCAATATTGCCCTCGTCAAAGGCGCACACGATGGTCACGCCGTTCTGCTGGTAGGTCTCCAGGATCTGGGACTGGTGGGAGACGGCGAACTGAGTCTCGCCCCGGGCCACGGCCTGGGCGGCCTCGGCGGCGGACTGATAGGGCGTCAGCTTCAGCTTGTCGCCCGCGCCCATGGCGCCGAACAGGGACGCGGCCAGGAACGCCTCGGAGCCGGTGGCGCCGTTGACGGCCACGCTGATCTCCGTTCCCTCCTGGACATAGGCTTCCAGGTCGGCCACGCTGCTGATGTTCAGCTTGGCGTCGGCGGAGAGAACAAAGATGGAGGAATACAGGTTTTCCACAAACACAAAGTCCTCATACCCGAACTGCATCTTGGCCGGATCCAGAATGGAGGTGATGGACAGCAGGCCCTCGCCCACGAAGACCAGCTCAGTATCATTGGCCTTGGTGTCGGCCACCCAGGTGTTTACGGTGGCGGCGTCGCCCTTGATGGCCTCGGCCACCAGGGTGATGGAGTCGGAATAGCTGGTGGACTTGGTTGCCGCCTGCTGGCTCACCATGGCGGCTACGCCGGAGGGCGCCCAGGGGCAGGTGACCTTCCAGGTTGCGGACTTCTGGCCGCAGCCCGCCAGCAGGGCCGCGCACATGGCGGCAAGCAGTGCAATGCTAAGGATCCTTCTTTTCATGATCTCGCTCCTTTTCCATAATTGTCAGATGCGGCCCGGTTATTTCCCAGCATCTGTATAATGGGAATGTAACATAAAGCCTTTTTTGATTCAACAACTTTTCGAAGAAATTTTATAAAGTTGTCTGGTTATTGGTTCAATTGTAGAAACCTGTCTGCCTGCCGGTGCCTGTTTTATCTATTCCGTATAAATTTATCTGAACAGCCTGCTTCCTTGGATGATCGGATGAAGGAAAAATATAGAGGATCGCTGAATGCGAAACGCCTCGCGGGGACGGACGCATTGTCAGCTCATGGCAGGTCTAGGGCGGAGCGTCATCCTCGTTGCATTTCCGTCCGGCACAGTGTATAATTTATTCAGCCGTGATGCCCAGCGCGTTCCGGTAGTCCGACGGATAGCACCCCTCGTATTTCCTGAACGCCCGTGAAAAACTGGAGGGCGAATGGTAACCGATCTTATACGCGATATCGGCGATCCTCAGGCTGGGGTCCCGCAGATAGGCCTTGGAGAGTTCGATCCGCCTGCGGTTGACATACTCCGGAAAGCTGTAGCCGGTGACCTCCCGGAACCGTTTGCTGAAATAGTTGTAGCTCATGGCGATATTGGCGGCGGCTTCGTCCATGGTGAGATCCCGGCAGATGTTTTCATCGATAAACGCCAGGACGGACTCGAACTGAAAATCCCCGGCGGCGGCCTCCGGTCTTGCGGCGTCTTCCGCGCGGAACAGCTTTTCCCGCAGCTCCTCCAGGTCTACCGGTTTGAGCAGGTAATCGTCCGCCCCGCTGAGGAAGGCCTGACGGACCAAGTGGTAGTCATCGTAACCGCTGAGCACGTAGACAGCCGTGCCGGGACAGTGCTGCTTTACATATTTTATCAGGGAGATCCCTGATATCCCGGGCATATTCAGATCGGTGATAAGGATGTCGGGAGGCTGGTCCTGAACCAACAGCTTCGCCTCAACGACGCTGACGGCCGTCTGACAGGACAGGTCCCCGCCGCTCACGATTCGATGGAGCTTTGATTTTACGTTTTCACAAATCAGGCAGTCATCGTCTACAACAAGAATTTTCATGCTGTTGTCACTCCTTCTTTGTTCCGGCATCCTGAGTATACCACACACAGCCGCATTAGGAAAGCGGAAGCGCCGTATGCCGCGTTTGGCGGCGGACAAACCGGCTTTACATCAAGATACCTGAAAAAATCACTATCGGGAGGCATGTTATGGGAGAAAACCGTCTGTTTACAAAATTTCTGCGATCCTTTTTCTGGTTTGTCCTGCTGCCCTTCTGCGTCATTCTGGCGGGAGTCACGGTATACGCCAACCAGCTTCAGCTGAAAAATGATATGGCGCAGAACGAAAATCTTGCCGCCCAGGTGGTGAACGCCGTCTCCCAGCAGACGGAGCTGGCGCAGAATATGTGCAAGTCCGTGCTGCAGAACCAGAGCATCCTGAACTTTTTTGATAAGGAATACAGCTCGTCCTCAGACCTGCTGTACTACCGCACCACCATATATGAATTTGTGAAGACCACCAACGGCATGTCCGATATCAAGCTCCGGGTCTATCTGGAAAACGATTCCATTCCCATGGGCTTCGGCGTTTTCTATCCCATGCGGTACATCGACCGCGGCGAGGTTTTTCAGACATTCTACGGCTCCGGCCAGGAGAGCGTCTGGCTGGACGGGAATTTTGACGGAGAGCTTCCCGAAAACCAGCGTCTCGGGTCCGGCGACACCTACCACTACCTCCATAAAATCGAGGAGGGCTCCCGCCTGCTGGGCGTTGTGGAGGCCATGGTCCCCAAGCGGGTGCTGGCGGTCCATGACGTCCTGACGCAGCCGGGGCTAGTGGTGGTAGATGGCTGCTACTTTTATAACTACACCGATGCGCCTCTGACGGAAGACCAGCTCCGCGCCTTTGCCGGAAGCGGAGAGAACGGTCATACCAAGTCGCTGGTATATTCCCGCCACGAGCTGCCAAAGGGCCCATTCAGCGTCATTGTGATCTCACCCCGGACCCGGATCACCTTCTTGGCTGTGCTGGCGGTTTTGCTGCTGCTGGCGGCCGTCGCGGTCATGCTCGCCGGGTTCTTCCTCTACAACCGCCGCATGATCCAGGACATCCATCACTGCCTGGACGAGATGGCCGTTGCCATTGAAAACGACTTCAACCCCCACGCCGGACCGCCCGGCTCATCGATTGCTGAAATATCAAGACGCCGGGATGAAATTTCCGTGCTGGCCCAGCGCATCACCTACCTTCTGGGACAGATACGCTCCCTTCTGGACCAGAAGATACAGAAGGAGACTGCCGCGAAGGAGGCGGTCCTGCTGGCGCTCCAGCACCAGATCAACCCCCATTTTCTATACAACACCATGGAGGTGTTTTCCGCCCGGATGGAGCTGGCGGGGTTATACGAGGAGAGCGGCGCGATATCGGCGTTCTGCCGGATGCTGCGCTATAACATGAATACGAAAGATATGACGGTGGCCATGAAGCAGGAGGTCCGTCAGGTGAAGGACTACCTTGCCATCCAGAGGATCCGGAAGATCCCCTTTGAGATCGCCTTCGACATCCCGCCTGAGCTGATGGAGGAACCGGTCATCCGCTTCCTGCTGGAGCCCTTTGTGGAGAACAGCTTCAAATACCGCGGGGCCGTCTCGCCGCTGTATATCCGTATCGCGGTGCAGAGCTTGGGGCGGCAGATGGAGATCACCATCGAGAATAATGGAGAGTCCATTTCACCGGACCGTCTGGCGGAGCTGAACGAGCGCTTCCGCAGCGAGCCGGTCTCCGTCAAAAGCCCGGGCAGCCGCGTTGGCCTGACCAACATCAATTCCCGTCTGAAGCTGTTTTATGGAGAGGACCACTACATTCAGGCCAGCAGCGGCGGCGGGATCACAGCCTTCCGCTTCCGCGTAGAGCGGCGCGCCCTTCCGCCGCAGGCCGAAAAGGGAGCGCCCCTATAGCGGGCGCTCCCTTTCGTCAGGCAGTGTTCACGTAAAGGAGCCGCGCTCACTGGTTGCCGGGATAGGCGTATGTCAGTCCCAGCTTTGCCTTGTTGGCCTGGAACAGGGTGTTTTGGTAGGTGATCAGCTTGCTCAGGCCCAGGTTTTCCATCTCTGCCAGAGCGGCGTCCAGCTCCGCCTCGCACTGTTCGGCGGAAGGAGCGGTGATGATCCGGCCCAGGGCCTGCTGGCGGTACTCCTTGATGCGGGCCTGGATGGCGGCCTCGTCGCTGCCGGCCTCCGGAGCCACGTCCGCGAAGCACTTGTCATCGTAAAGCGTCATCCGCTCGTCATGGGTCATCAGGTAGGTGTCCGCCGACCAGATGTCGTCCCCCTGGGGATAGGTGCCCTGAACGATGGTATAGTCGCTGGTCCAGCCCATGTCACCAGCGTATTTGGCGGTGAACTCCGTGGGATTCGCCTCCCGCAGGGCCATGATATCGGGGTCGCGGACCACCAGCCCGTCGCTGCCCAAGGTCCAGCCGCCTACGCCCCACTCGTTGTCCAGGGTGGCTTCCGTGGAGTTCAGGTAGGCGAACAGCCGGATGATTCGGTCAGGATTTTTGGCGTCCTTGTTGACCAGGGTGGCGGTCCAGCCCATGTTGTTCTGGGCGGGAATGATAGGCCGGTCGTTGCTGTCGCCGGTAAATTGTCCCGCATACCGCATGATCGCGTTATTGTCGCTGGCGTACAGGCTCAGCTTGGAGTTGGAGACGTTGGTCTTGGCGGTGGAGGCGAATACCCGGCCCGCGGCGATCTCCTGCTCCAGCTGGCTCTTGTCCACGGTGAAGCTGTCGTCGGTCAGCAGGCCCTCCCGGTACATCTGGTTGAACAGGAGCATGGCCTCCCGGTATTCCGGCGTGGTATAGAGGGACTGGAAGTTGCCCTGGGCGTCCTCCTCGCTGGCCCCCAGCTGCTGTGCGATCTGGATGTCGGCGATGTCGGAGAACAGGACCATGTAAGGCACCACGGTCTGCCCGTTGTACTGGATGTTCTTCTCCTTCACGGCCCGCAGGGCGTTCAGGAAGCCCTCCTTGGTCTGCAGATCGTCGATGCTCATGCCGATCTCGCTGAGGATATCCTCACGGACGTAATTCTGGTTGTGGGTCTCGTAGAAGCCCTTGTTGTCCGCGATGTTGTCGTCACCGTAATAGTAGCTGGCGATGGCGTACCACTGTCCGTCCTTGGCGGTATACCAGTCCCTCATGGACTGGGGGGCTGCCAGGTCCGGCGCGTACTGTTCCACCAGGGGGCCCAGGGGCTGCACCATGCCGTTGTCCTCCAGCAGTTTGCGCTGAGTGGAGTTGGCGTCCAGGGTGATGATGTCGGGCAGCTTGCCGGTCTGGATGAGCATGTTGAGCTTGTCCGTGTCGCCGGTCTGGATGTCGATCTTCACGCCGGTCTCCTCGTACAGCTTCTTGTCGAAGAGATTGTTCGTCTCGTCAAATTTTTTGCCGTACCAGTCGTAGGCCATGAACCAGGTAATCGTGCAGTCGGACGTGTCCTGCTTCCAGCTGGGGCCGTCCGCAGGCGCGGGCGTCTCGGGCGCGGCGGGATCGCTGTTCTCCGGAGCCGCCGGGGCGGGGGCAGGCGTGGGCTCGGGCGGCGTATCGCCCTTGCTGCCGCAGCCGGCCAGCAGGGACAGAGCCATCACCATTGCCAGTACCAGTGCAAGCCATTTCTTCGTTTTCATTCTTTTTTCCTCCTCTTTCGTGTCTGTTTTATGGTGCCGCGGGGATCAGCCCTTGACCGCTCCCACGGTTACGCCCTTGACAAAGTACCGTTGCAAAAACGGATAGATGCAGACCACCGGCAGAGCGGTGACCACCATAGTTGCCAGCTTGACCACCTGCGGCGTCAGCGTTGCCGCCTGGTCCGGGATCGCGATGGTGGCCGCGGAGCCCAGCCCTCTGGATACAGACGGGTCGGTGATGACCTTCTTCAGAAACAGCTGAATGGTCTGCAGCTCCTGGGACGAGGTGTACATCATGGAATCAAAATAGGAATTCCAGTGTGTGACCACCGTAAACAGGGCGATGGTAGCCAGCACCGGCTTGGACAGGGGCAGGATCATCTGGAAGAATATCCGGTATTCGCTGGCGCCGTCCAGCTTCGCCGACTCGATCAGCTCCGAGGGCAGCTCCCGCATGAAGGACTGGATGATGATCATATTGTAGGCGCTGAACATGGTGGGGATGATGTATACCCAGAAAGAATCGTACAGGCCCAGATCCACGATCAGGATAAAGTAGGGGATCAGCCCGCCGCTGAAAAACATGGTCAGCATGATGAAGGGGATGTAGAGCTTTTTCAGCCGCAGCTTCGGCCTTGTGATGGCGTAGGCCACCATGGCGGTGCAGAGGACGCTGGTGACCGTTCCCACCAGGCACTTCCAGATGGTCACCCAGAAGGCGTTCAGGATGGCGCTGTCCAGAAATACCGCCTTGTAATTGGCGAGGGTCCACTTCCGGGGCCACAGGAATACGCCGCCCCGGAGATAGTCCATGCCCTCGTTGAGACTGCCCGCCACGCAGTACCAGAGGGGGTAGACCATGATGAACGCCAGAAGGACCATGACGGCGTAGTTGATCCAGTCGAACGCCGTGCTGCGGTTCAGCCCCGGTCCGGTTTTCCGTTTTGACATGCCTGCGTCCCTCCTTTCAGAACAGCCCGCGCCCAAGGGCCTTTTTAGATGTATGGTTTGCGAGCAGCATCAGCGTCACCGACAAAATGGATTTCAGAAGGCCTACCGCCGCCGCGTAGGAATACCGGGACTGGGCGATACCGATCTTGTAAACGTAGGTATCCAGGGTTTCGCTGAAAGCGAGATTCAGGGAGTTTTGCAGCAGGATGATCTGCTCGTACCCCGTATTCAGAATGGAACTGATCTGGAAGATCAGCATGATGACGATGGTGCCGGAAATGCAGGGGAGCGTGATGTACCACATTTTCTGGAACCGTCCGCAGCCGTCCACCGTGGCGGCCTCATACAGTTCCTGATCGATGCCCGTGATGGCGGCCACATAGAGGATCGACCCGAAGCCTACGGACTTTATTACGCTGATGATGGTATAGATGGCGTAGAAATACTCGCCCTTGGCCATGAAATTGATGGGCTCGGGAATCACGCCCAGCTTATAGAGGGTCACGCTGATGACCCCGCTGGGCATGAGCATCTCCAGAACGATGCCGCCGAAGATGACCCAGGAGAGGAAGTGGGGCAGATAGGAAATGGTCTGGACGGTCTTCTTGAATCTGACGTTTCGAATTTCATTGATAAACAGCGCCAGCAGGATGGGCGCGGGGAAGGAAAAGACGAGGGCCAGACCGTTGAGCATCAGCGTGTTGCGCAGGACGTTGGAGAGGGCGGGGTCGTTGAAAAACTCTCTGAAATATTTCAGCCCGACCCAATCGGCGCCGGTGACGGTGGAGAGGATGTTGTAGTCCTTGAAGGCAATGATGATGCCATACATGGGGATATAGCAGAAAATAAAGCACAGGATCAGTCCGGGCCAGATCATGGTCTGCATCTGAAACTGGTCGGTTTTGAAAAGATGCCACCAGGCCTTCCGGCAAACCGGTGCCGCATCGCTTTTCGTGTTTTTGAACGTCATTGTATATCGCCCCCTTCTCTTTGGCAATATTATACTTGTGAACTGCCCACAAAGTACATAGCAAAACTTATGATTCTATGTCTGTTTTTATCTGATTTGCACAACGGCCTTTTGCGCTGCTTTATTTTGTGGAGCAGCTGGGAGCATGAGCCGCAAGAGATACGTCTCTGTCTCCTCTGTCAGGCAGCTGACCACAAGCTATTAAAACAATCTTAATACTTTTTTGAAAGAAGTACCTTGACAGATGATATATATCCTGCTATGATAAGAGCAACACAGGGCAGGCCGCTCCGGCGGACGCCCGGCGAAAGGAGTGTTTGGATTGTCCATTTCAGCGGACACCCTGCGGGGCCATACGGATACGATCATCCTGACCCAACTCATGCGCGGGGACAATTACGGCTATGAGATCAACAAGACCATCCAGCAGCGCACGGGCGGCGCGTACGGCTTCAAGGAGGCTACGCTCTACACCGCCTTCAAGCGCCTGGAGAGCGCGGGACTGATCTCCTCCTACTGGGGGGAGGACGGACCGGGCGCGCGGCGGCGCTACTACGCCATCACCGACGAGGGCCGGAGCCGGTGGGAGGAGAACAGCCGGGAGTGGAAGAACACGAGGGCGCTTTTGGACGCTCTGATCTCTTTGTAGGAGGAATGACAGGATGGACAACATGAGGACAAGATTTGTGATCGCGGTGACGAGCCGGCTGGCTTCTGCCGCTGACAGCGACGCCAAGGTGGAGCTCATCGAGGAGCTCAGCGAGAACCTGCACAGCCGCTGGCAGGATCTGACGGCCCAGGGCATGAGCGAGAGCGAGGCCTTCGACAAGGCCATGGAGGACCTGGGGAACGTAGACGAGCTGCTGGCCTATCTGGACAGCCTGGGCCCCGACGGGGAGCTGCCCCGCAGGGAGAACGGCGGACGGGACTTCACCAGCGAGCTGCTCCACGGCGTGGAGGGCATCGTCCGGGAGACGGTGAACCAGACCAAGGACGCGGTCGACCAGGCGGCGGTCATCGTCCGGAACGTGGCGGATAAGCTGAAGGAGAAATACCCCGACGGCTTCAAGGGCAAGGTGTACGTCCAGTTCGACAGCGACAGGGACGCGCCTCCCCCCAGGGGCCAAGAGGCGCCCGAGGCCCCCGAGGGCTTCGAACCGCCGGAGGCGCCGGAGCCCTCCGAACCGCCGGAGGCGCCGGAAAAGGGATGGTCCTTCGCCGTGGGGTACAACAAGAACCGGGGCGGCTTTTTCTGCGAGAACAGCCGGGTCCATAAGGTAGAGGGCACCTCCCTGCCGTCCCAGGCGCTCAAAGGGATCGACGTGCAGGTCAACGGCGACGTGGACATCCTGCTGGACGACGATCCGGACGGCGACATCCTTCTGGACGGCGATGTGGACAGCCTGGAGACCCGGGTCAGTGATGACGGCGTGCTGTCCGTCCGGCAGGGGAGCACCGCCACCTCCTCCTTCTTCTTTCTGCGGGGGCTGGCGTCCGCGGACGTGAAGCTGACCCTGCCCCGGCGGTTCTGGGATTTCATCCAGATCTCCACCACCAGCGGCGACGTGGACGTGGATGTGGGCCTGGAGGTGGGCCAGCTGTCCATTAAGACCTGCAGCGGCGACGTGCAGCTCAACAGCCTGGAGTTCCAGGAGCTGATCTTCAAGAGCGCCAGCGGGGACCTGGACACCGGCGATCTGAGCGGCCGGACCGTCCACGGGGAGAGCGCCAGCGGCGACATCCAGCTCACCGGCCGGTTCGACGCCGTGCGGCTCGGCACTGCCAGCGGCGAGATCTCCCTGGAGGGCGGCGTGCGGGAGCTGCGCTGCGGCACCGCCAGCGGAGACGTGGAGGTCCAGGTAGACCAGGTGCCCGAGCAGCTGGATATGAGCTCCAAGTCCGGAGACTGCGAGATCGCCATGCCCGGCGGCGAGGGCTTCACCCTCCAGTTCAGTACCGTCAGCGGGGAACTGGAGAGCGACTTCCCCCTGGTGGGGCCCATCGGCAAGCGCTCCGGCGAGGCCATCTATCTGGACGGCGGCGGACGGACCTTCCACATGTCCAGCGTCAGCGGGGACCTTGCCCTGCGCCAGCAGTAAACAGGGAGGAAACAAAAGATGAATAAGCATGTAACGGATATCGTGTCCTATCTCTCCTGGCCGGGCCTGCTGATCGCCTTTTTCGCGGGCGACCGGTATGCCAGCCGGTTCCACCTCAACCAGTCCCTGGTGATCTGGCTTGCCGCCACGCTCATCAGCGTCGCCGGCAGATGGCTGCCGCTGTTCGGCTGGCTGGTGGGAATGGTGGGCGGACTGTTCTGCGCGCTGTGCTGGTTTATCGGCATCATCAACGCCATCCAGGGTGTGGAGAAGGAAGTCCCCCTGCTGGGGCAGATCAAGATCCTGTAAAAACGGCCGGGGACCGGAAGGGAGCAAACGGGCTCCGCCGGTCCCCGGCTTTGAAGGGGAGTGTGTTTATGGAGACACAGACAAAATTTCCTGTGAGTAAGGTGCTGTTGAGCCTGCTGTCGCTGGCGGTCTTGGTTTTGGCGCAGATAGCGGCGGCACTGGCAGGCGAAGGGGTCGCGCTGGTCACCCACCTGACCCTGGCGGGCAACGCCATCGCCGGAGTGCTCTATCCGGTCCTGGCGATGGCGGGGTTCTGGGCGCTGTGCCGGTTCGGGCTGCGGGAGCCGCTATCCGCCTGGCGGATCGGGCCGGTCCGGCTGAAGCCGGTGTGGTGCGCGGCGGCGGTCCTCCTGCCGGTCCTGGTTTGCGGCGTATTCCTGCTGCTGCCGGGACAGTGGGCGGAGGCGGCGGACCGGATGGATACGGCGTCCATCCTGGTCATCGGCGTTCTCTACCTGGGCATCGGCACGGGCATCGTGGAGGAAGTGGTCTTCCGGGGCTTTATCATGACGGCCCTGGAGCGGCGCTGGAACCGCTGGGCGGCGGTGCTGCTGCCATCGGTGCTGTTTGGCTTGGTGCATATCATTGGCAGTGAGCTGGATGTGCTCAGCATAGTCCAGCTGGTGCTGGCCGGGACCATGGTAGGGGTGATGTTCTCGCTGGTTGCTCTGGAGAGTGGGAGCATCTGGAACGGCGCGCTGATCCACGCCGTGTGGAACGCCGCCACGCTGTTCCTCCACATCGGGCCGGAGGCGAACGCGCAGAGCCTGGCCAGCTACATCCCGGAGACGAAAAATTTCCTGCTCACCGGCGGGGACTTCGGTATGGAGTCCTCCGCTATATCCATCGCGGCTTACGCGCTGTTTGCGGGGACGGCGCTCCTGCTCCTGCGAAAAAGGGAGCGGGGCGGCATTTCATAATAAAATAAGGTGGGCGTCCGGGCGGTCTTGAGACCCGGACGCCCACCTTATTTTTTTATTGAGCCGGTATGGATCGAAGAGAGATATATTGTTTCCCGGAGCCGCCCCATCGGCGCCGGTGGAAACACAAGAAAAAACGCCCTGCGGCGAAAACCGCAGAACGCACCTGGCCGTGCCCCCTAAGACGGGAGCGCGGCGACGTTGTTCCGGTTTCGGCGGAAAAACCGTCAGGCTGCCGTGTATCTGACTTATCCTCTCCAGGAGGCTTCACAGTGACCGACTCGCGGGGACTTTCACCCCATTCCACGTGCCACCCAGGCGGCCGCAGCTTGACGCAATATAGGATTTGATTGTATTATACCACCCCGGGGGCGGTTTGTAAAGAGGCGGTTTTGGGCGTCTCAGGGTACCAAAATGTCAATAATAAATTGCAGTAAACAATAATAAAACGGCACTCTGCACAAAACGGAGTGCTGCTATTTGTATATCTTAACCACAAAACGACCATAGCAAAGCTGCCGAGGGCCTATATAGCATCTCGACTGGAAGGAAATTCAAGTTTAATTTAGGCGGCCTGTGCCAAACACTCCCTCATAGCGGCATTGGCAGATCGCCAACCCAGCACACGGCGGGGATAAGAGTTAATCCAATCCTCCGCCCGCTGGATGTCTTTGTCGGTCACTTCATCAAAGTTGGTTCCCTTCGGGAAAAACCATCGAATCATCCTGTTCATGTTCTCATTGCTGCCCCGCTCGTAGGCACTATATGGATGGCAATAATAGAGCTTCGTCCGCTTGCCCTTCCGGCGGCAGGACTTCTCCATCCCGGCACAGTCTGCAAATTCGGAGCCGTTGTCCACCGTGATACTCTTGAACAGTTTGCAGAAGTCCTTTCCGTATTTCCGCTCCAGACGATTAAGTGCTCTGATAACGCTGACCGTGGTGTGGTCCCGCATTGGCATAATAATTCCCGTCCTGGTCAGCCGCTCCGTCAGCACAAGCAGCGTCCGCTTGGAGCCTACCGTACCCACCACACAGTCCATTTCCCAATGCCCAAATGCTTCCTGGTCGTTGATCTCGTCAGGCCGGTGCTCGATACTCTCCCCGCGTGGCGCTCTTGCCGCTTTCTTTTCGCCTCCTGGGTGCTTCTCATTGTGGCGTTTTCCCTTTTCCGCAGGTGTTCCGGGGACAGAATCAGAAACACGTCCCTCCGGTAGATGCAATTATAAAGTGTACTCTTGCAGATGTCCGTGCTGTATTCCTCCTCGTCTGCCTCAATGGCCTTTAGTGCAGCAGCGGGGGAAAAGCCGTGGTCTACGATCAACTCCTCAACCTTCTTTGCAAACTTGTGGTCGTTCCCCAGTTTGATGTCCGGCCCCTTCTCCCGCAAATGCTCCTGATATTTCCGCTCTGCCACGTCTGCGCAGTAGCGCTCGACAAACTCATAGTCTGTAGTTTGTTGAACGCACTTTCCCCTCGCCAGCTCATAGTAAAGGGTCCGCTCGCAAACGCCGATTGCCTCCGCAATTTTCGCCTTGGGATCTTTGACTTTCAGCATCTTTTCGATAGTCAGTCTGTCATTCCAGGTTATATGTGTACTGCCCTTCTTATTCATGGTTTTATCCCCCTTTTTTGTGGGATATTAACACACGAAAATGTCGAAAATCAATAGCTCACCCGTTCTAAAATTACATTTGCCTAGGCATAAAGCCTACGGCAAAATTATTTTTCTTCGGCCTCCAGCAGCCAGTCCGTCGTCACCCCCAGCGCCCCGGCGATTGCCCGCAGTTCAAAGTCCTGCACCATCCGCAGACCGTTTTCAATCCGGCTGATAGAATCCCGCTCCAGAATAACGCCGTTCACCTGCACCCGTGCCGCCAGGTCCGATTGTGTGCATCGCTGCCTCGTTCGTTCTTGCCTAATTCTCTCTCCCGATACATTCCTCTGGCCGTTGTAGCTAAACGCTTTCACTTTTCCACCTCCAAAAATATGTGTGGCATTATAGATTTTTGTTTGACATTACCACATTACCGGCGTATCATTGTGGCAATATCCCACTTGTGGTAATACCACACATATTTTAAGGGATTGGAAGGAGCCGTAGGACAATGAAAAGATTGGTAAAGCTGTTTGCGCTCGTCGGCCTTTTGGTCGCGGTCTGCTACACGGCCACCGGATGCATCGGCGGGAGTAGTGATACCAGCGTAACCCCTCCCGCCGAACAGTCCACCCTTGTTGAATCTGCGCACGAAATCCCGGAGGAAACTCTTAATGCAATCCGTCGGGAACTGCGCGGATACTTCTACAACTTCGACGACAATTCAATCATTTCCGTTTCTGATTGCAATGGTGCGCTTGATATTGGCCTGTACTATGCTGGCATGGTTTTGCGTGTTCCTTTCCCAGATTATGTGAATGCGCTTTCCGTTCAGTCTACAGAGCTTGCGGCAGAGTATGGCGAGGATATTTATAAAATCAGCGTCCAGTTTACCGGCGGGTATGGCAAATCCATAACTTGGGATAGCAGCGACGGAGTTTCCGGCAATTTGACCGACACATACGAGGATACGTTGTCTCTTTCTGGCCAGACGGTCGAGGACCTTGTGGAACGGTACGGCTGTATGAACTGGTTTTATGACCTGTCCGACAACGCAACACAATCCAGAACTAAAGACAATGCCCCGTCTGCGTTTGGTGATAAGTTGGATGTATTTCAAGGCACCTGGGGGAACGATGGTCCATGGCAGATTGTTGTTTGCCTGGAAGATGTCTACTTTGTATGCTATGACAAGGGTAAGATAGTCGAGGTTAAAGAGTACCATTTTTGCTTTTATGGCGCGGACAGTCTTGCTATCGCGATAGGAAAGACGCCTAAATACCTATTTTCCATAGATGATTCTGGAAAATTAGTATCCGAAAAAATATCGAATTTTACTCCCATCATAAATACCTACGAAAAAATAAGCGACGATACAAGCGTTCCCGCACAATAAAAAATCCCCCGGCAGCAGGCCCGCAAAGGACCCGCCGCCGGGGGATTTTCTTGACCGAATTGGTCTACGCTTCCGTTTTCTCCACCGTGGTTTCCACGGTGCTGACCAGCTCGCCGAACACCGGCACGGACAGCGCCAGCGCGGCTTCGCCCTTCTGCTTCCGTACCTCCGCCTCAATCCGGGTGGTCAGATATTCCCGGATGTCTCCGTATGCGGATTCAATGAACCGCTGCGCCGCCGGGCTGATAGACTGGAGGCAAGCGGCCAGCGCCTTTTGCGCGGCCTGCTTCTGCGCCTCTGCGTCAAACTTCCCGGCACCTTTCAGCGCGTCTACATAGGTCTGATTGGTCGCGGCCACAGTAGCGGCAATGGCCTCCGCCGCCTCCATGATGTAGGTCTTGGCCTTGACGTTCTCGGTGTTTGCCGCCGTGTTCTCGCCCACCTTGCGGATAAGCACGACAAGGTAGGCCGTCAGCACGGGGACCGCCGCCGTGATAACGGCCAGAAAGATTTCCTTCAAAAATTCCTGCATGATGTTTTCCTCCTATACTTTTTTCAGGTACGTCCCGGAGCTGAACCCCGTGTACTTGACGCCCTGATACGTCACTTGGATATACAGCCACTTCACGCCGTTCACTTCGGTGTAGTAGCCGTAGTTCTGCACCTTCGTCCCGCAGGGCAGGACAACCATGCTCCCGGTCTTGGACCCGGCCACGTTGCGGATGTGGAGGCCGCTTCCCGCCGTCACGGCATAGGTCCCGGCCAGCTTCTTGTCGAACGACTTCGCAACGCCGGTCGCTTTCCGCTCCGCCGTCACCCCCGGCGCGGCCTGCGGCACGTCCTCCAGCTTGACCTCCGCCAGGTCGCCGTCCACCAGCTTCCCGCTGTTGTTATACTCCCGCGCGTCCACAATCCAGAAATAAGCGGCCTCGTTCTTGAAGGTCGCCAGATTGCCGTTTACCCGGTTATCCCTGGTGGATGCCGGGTCGTTGATGCGCACCTTGTCGTCCGCCCACCAGAGGACGACGAAATGCCCGCCGCCGGTCCAGGTTCCCTTCTTCATCAGGGCGATAGCGTAGTAGCCCTGTTTCAGATACTTCACCGTCTCGTCAAAGGACGTGGCCTTGGGGTTGTGGTAGGCGTTCACCCAGTTCAGTTGCCAGCACTTGATACCGTAGGCCGCAAACTGCGGGGCAAAGTAGGCGTAATAGGTGCCGTTGCCCAGGGCCTTGTACCCGTGGTCCACGGACCATTTGCAGGTGTCCTCCGGCGTGATGTTCTTCCCCGTCAGGGTGGACAGCAGCATGGCCGCTGCGGTCGGGCCGCACCCGCTGTCCCCGATGGTGGCGGTTTCTCCCTTCACCCGGTACGGTTTGTTTTTCCACCGGGCGTCCGTTTGGAGATAGGAAACAGGCTTCTTGTTCATCTTGGGTCCTCCTTCCGCCGCCTGCTTGGCGGCAAACTTGTCATAGTAGACCTGCCCATACTGCGCCCGCTTCTGCATTACCGCCTCCCCCTGGTTGGCGGGCCGCTCAAATTTCAGCAGTACAGCGTTGGACGCCGCTTCGATAGTCCTTGCCGTTTTCAGCGTAGACAGCACAGCGGAGAAAGAGCATTCCAGCTCGTGGACCAGAAAAGCAAGCTGTGTCTCCAGGTCCCCCACGGACTTCCCCGCCGCCTTGGCAAAGGCCAGCAGCGCGGCCTTGCGGGTGTGATAGGTCCACTGAGCCAGCCCATATCCGGCCCCGTCCTTGGCAAAGTTGGTATAGGCCCCGCTGTCCACCGCCGCCGTGTAGGTGGCGTCCGTATACCCCAGTTTCTTTTCGTAGGTGTTCTGGAGGTTGGCAGGAACCAGCCCGCTTTCCGCATAGAGATTGCCCATCAGCCCTGCCGCGCCGCAGGCGGTCAGGCCCGCCGCCGTCAGGTAGTTCCAGATTCTTTCCTCATTGGTTTTTCCGGTCAGCATTTGTAAACGCTCCTTCCGCTATCCCATGCCCGGCGGCTCCTGGTCCTCCGCCGCGCTCTCCGTCCTGCTCCTGCCGAACAGTTTCCCTTCGTTGTGTTCAAAGATGTTTTCCAGCACCTTCAAAAACCCTACGCCCAGGATGGTTTGAATGGCCGGTTCCGACAGCTCCGACATGGTGTACACCTGCCCCAGCCAGACGGTGGAGTAGATGGCGATGCCATAGCTTGTACAGACCCAAACCAGGGCGAAAAACTGTGTTGTCACAAAGAAAAAACGGGTGACAGACCGCAGGATGCTTGGCCGCTCATAGCCCGCCCGCAGTTCCTTCACCCGGCTGCACAGATGCCGGATGGTCGCCGCGCTGAACACAATGCCCAGGGCGATACCCACCACCAGGGCGGAGACGGCAGCAATCAAAATTTTCATGGCGGCACCTACTCTTCCTCTTCATGGGCCGCTTGTTCAGATGCTTTTCCAGCTTGTCCAGCGCGGCGGTCACAGGTCCGTTGCACCCTTGCTCTTTCAGCCCCTTCAAGCAGGCCAGGACCCCATAGCAGATATGCGTCTGCTCCTTGCGGATGGCGGCAAGCTCCTTGTCCTGCTTTTTCTGCCGGTCCACAAACTTGATGCACCACACCACAACCCCGCCGATGCCGCCCAGCGCGGCCAGTACCGCCGAGATCGTGATGAGAGTTTCCGCGTCAATGTACATGGTTCACACCTCCAAATTTAAGTACAGGACCGCCCCACGCCGGGACGGCCCTGCCATTCAATATTCAGTCCTCCCAGCAGCCCATTTCCCGCAGACGGTTTTGTGCCGCAAGGGCTTCCTCTTCCTGAACCTGCGCCCCAAGCTGTTCTAGGACATACGCCTGGGCCTTGATGATTTCCGCCTGCCGGATGCAGATGTCGGTCAACTCCGCGATAAGCTCCGTCTTTGTCATTCCGCCTCGCCGCCGCTTTCCTGTTGCTCCGTGGTATCCGTTTCCCACGCCTGCGGGTAGTCCTCCGGGGAGAAGTTAGTGTCCTCCTTGCAGCGGTAGGTTTTCCCGTCCGTCCACACCATGTACTCCCCGGCCCGGTACATATCGTGCGCCCCCTGTACCGGAACAAACGGGCGGGCCGTCTCCGGGGTGGTTCCGTGGAGAGGCCGGTTGAACGTGTACCACGCGGATTCTCCGGGGCGGATGTCTGGATAAGTGGCGTTATCATATTCCTGGTAGCACTCCCAGGTCTGCCCATCCGCGTTGTAGATGTCCCCCTTGGCGTGCTTTCCCTCCTGCCACTCCGGGTAAAGCCCGGATGCCCGGATGCGCTTGTCGTCGGTGTCCACAGCCTCCCCCGCAAGGGTGCAGCGGGAAACAAAAATCGCGCTCGAAAGCGCGTTCAAGGTCTTGCCGTCCATTACAGATTAAGCCCCCTCTCAATAGCCGCCTCGATGGCTCCCACGCGCTCCGCCACGGCCCCGGACTTGTCGATGGTCCGGTAATGCCGGTCGATTTCGTACCAGTCGTAGCAGTTCCCCTCGCCGTCCTCGTCGCTTCCGGTTTTCTTGACCACCCGGAAATTGTCGGTAATTTTCTCACCGGGGAACTCCTGGACGATTTGCTGGTATCCGGTCAGGTCGGAATGGGTGCCACCCTTGGTTTTGAGGACTTCGATTTCGCCCTCTGTTCCAAATACATAATCCATGTCAGGCTCTCCTTTCGTTGTCTCGCCCGGACGATTTTCTTTAGCTCCCGCAAAATGCGCTCGCCCTTGAATAAAATCCGGTACAGGTTCACATTGTTGCAATGCTTGATTTGGCCGCAGCGCGATATGATGCTGTTCGCCATGCGGAAAGCTACCCGCTTCCCGGCGTCTCTCCGCTTGCGGTATCGCGCAATCACCCGTTTCAGGCGGAGAAGGTTGTGCTTCCGTGGTATGGTGTACCCCCGCCCATAGCGGTATCCCATAGCGTCCGACATCCGCCGCTTCGGTCTTTCAAAGCCCCGGCGCGGAGCCTCCAGCGGTTTCTTCGCGGTCTTTCCGACGATGCGGAATATCTGCCAATCCCCTTTCAGTCGCAGGTCATGGTCGTTCAGCCACCCGTCCACAAGAAAGCGTAGCTTTTTCAGCTTCCGCTTGTTCGGCCCAGTGGCCGTCAGGTTGTCCATGTACCGCACATAATGGGCGCAAAGCCCGCTCTGCCGGATAAGCTGGTCCAGCGGTTGCAGGACCGTGTTTGCAAACCATTGTGACGGATAGGCCCCAATCAGAACGCCGTCCTTGACGATTCTCCATATCAGGTCCAGCACCCGCCTGTCCTTGAAGAGCTGGCGCATACGGACCATGACCACTTCCGGCTTCAAACTGTCGTAGAAGTGATACACGTCTCCCGAAAATTCGTTCTTAGTCCCCTTCGGGTCCTTCTCCATCCAGCGTTCGATTGCCTCTTTCCCGCGCCTGGTCCCACGGCCCCGGATGCTTCCGCAGCAGTACGGGTCCATCCCGCGCATAAGGGTCGGCTGCAATGCTTGGATAAGGGCGTGGTGAACGTATTGGTCCGGCCATTGTGCCGGTTCGCTGATAGTCCGCCACTTCTGCGCACTGGGGTCCCACCGCCGTTTCACCTTCGGCTTTTTCTGGACATTTTGATATGCTCCCTAAAAGGCAGACAGGGAAATAATAAGAGGTAGGGAGGAGAGATGGGAAAACGGATCGAAATGGATTTATCGGAAAAGGAAAAACTCATCCAGGAGTGCCTTGCGGGGCGGATGAGGATGCGGGAGGCAGCACGGCGTGCAGGGGTAGGCCATTCCACCATGCACACCTGGATCAGCCGGTATCGGGCGGAGGGTGTTTCGGCGCTCTCTGAGAATGGAAACACCCAGAGGCGGAGATACAGTGAGGAGATCCGGCAAAAGGCAGTGGAGGA
>ERZ808054.354-NODE-354-length-48370-cov-5.996004_pt1 | contig 48370 bp, 42 predicted proteins | sample MGYA00380201_ERZ808054 | MGnify/ENA primary metagenome ERZ808054 (study PRJEB31490, sample SAMN06133419) | mouse gut metagenome | isolation source: Z5_2 | host: mice | place: China: Chengdu | collected 2015-05 ...
TGTCTGTCTGTCTGTCTGTCTGTCTGTCTGTCTGTCTGTCTGTCTGTCTGTCTGTCTGTCTGTCTGTCTGTCTGTCTATGATTATCTCGCCCGTTGCGACGAATGTCAAGAGGGCATCACGGTAAAATTCGTACTGTTTTTGCCGCGCTTCAATTTCAGCAGGCAGGCCGATTTTCAGGTCGGAGCAGATGGTGTCAAAGTTATCCAGGACATTGACAATGCGCTGTTGAACAGGGATTGGGGGAATAGGAACAGGGAACTTGTTCAACATAGGTCTTCTGATCGATGCTACCGAACCTTGAAACATGGTCTTTTGAATATAAGGCAGGAATCTGGCCTGCATATAGTGGAAATAGTATTTAGGGAAAACATCCGGCGTGTTGATGTGTATCCGATAAGCACGCTGATGAAGGGCGTACTTTCCTTCTACATAGTGATACACTTTTCCGACACCAACCCCATCTCCGGCAGTTATAATGGCGGTTTCGTCAAACTCATATTCATTCTTCTTGAGAGGTTCCTGCGAACGAACAAAAAACGGATACAGGCCATCATCCAACCCTTCATTGGTATTACTGCTACCCGTTCCAATATCAGCGATTTCTGCAAGCGTCCGCCACACAACATCACTTGCGTGAGCATCAAATGTCAACAGTTTATCTCGGTAGTATTCATACTGCTTCTTCCTCGCTGTAAGTTCTGCTATAAGTTCTGCTGTAAGTTCTGCTGTAAGTTCTGTGAAATTGTCAAGAATCTTGACAATTTCACTCTGCACAGGCAGAGGGGGGACAGGGATAACAATGTCTTTGATAGCAGGAACACTGGAATGAACAACCTTGCTTTTTACCTTACCACTGCTTTTTTGTTTTCGCGCATTTGTTGTTGCCAAAGCATAGCTGAGGTACTTAGGGTTCTGCTCATGCTTTAAGACAACAATATCTCCCCCTGCCAAGCATTTCTCGTGTCCCACATATGCAGTGGACTTTGCAATATCTTCAACACTTTCCCCAGTAATCACAAACAAAATATCCCCATACTCAAAATACTTGGGACTGCTGATTACGGTGGAATCAGTATGTGAAACGCATTTATCAAACCATATTCCGTATGTGGTGTAAATCTCCCCATAACGAACACAGGGGGTTCCTGTCAGTGTAACCTGTTCCCGCTTAATTCCAGAGCCTCGATATATGTCTATTGCAATTTCACCAAGGTGCTTGTATTCCACCCCATCTGGGCAAAACTCCGCAATCAATTCCTCCAGTCTGCTCATTCTTCGTCACCGCCCTTCTCCAGCATTTTCTTCACTTCCCGGTCAAAATCAGAGGTGATTTTCTGTGTCCTATTAAAGGCGGCGTATTCCTCTTCCGCCTTGGCCTTTGCTCTCTGGCCGGAAATGCGGCCTTTGTCCGGGAGGATGTCATACCGGCGGAAAGCGAGAAACTCATTGATGCTGGCGGCAAATTCCTCCATCGTGAAGGTGTTTTCCCGTTCGATCAGGTCTTCGATGTAATCAAAATAGCCAGTCACCGCCCGCTCCAACTGGCGGATCTGCTTTTCATTCAGATAATTTTTCGCAATTGAAACATCGGATTTCAAAATGCGACCGTCCGGCGCGTGTTTCCAGGTGGTCAGCCCCATGTTCTCCTTGTGCCGGTCGGCGTGGGTGTAAACGATCTCTGCGGCGGTCTGACCCGTGATGGCATAGTGGAATTTGTTTTGCACCATAGCGTAAAATGTATGGGTGATCTCTGCGTCACTGTCATAGTCAATGCTGCACTCTGCAAAAATATCGGTGACCTGCTGCCAAATGCGGCGCTCGCTGGCTCGAATGGAACGGACACGCTCCAACAGTTCGCGGAAATAGTCCTTGCCAAAAGCTGTCTTGCCCTGCTTTAGCCGCTCATCATCCAGTGCAAAGCCCTTTGTCATGTACTCTTTCAAAATGCCGGTGGCCCAGATACGGAAATGGGTTGCCCGTTTGGAATTCACCCGGTAGCCGACAGAGATAATGGCATCCAGGTTGTAGAACTGTAAGTCGCGTTCTACATTGCGGCTTCCCTCTTTTTGAACTGCTCGAATTTTTCGAGTAGTTGCCGCTTCCAGAAGTTCATGGGTTTTGTAAATCTCCCTCAGATGGTAATTGATAGTATGGCTTTCTACTCCAAACAATTCTGCCATGGCTTTTTGTGTAAGCCAAATTGTTTCATCCTGAATGACGGCATTGACCGAAACATCTTCATCCGCTGCCCGGTACATCAAAAATTCAAATTCCTGGTTCATCCTCTCACCTCGATTGTTGCTGCCTGTGTCTTCTTATCAAATCGGCCGCCATGGCGGCCGATTTTCTGCACAGTTCCAAAATTGAGGGAACTTACAGGGCGGACCACCAGATACTTTTCATTCATATCCCCACCTCGATTTCTGCGATGATTTTGTCGATCTCATCCCGCAGCACCTGTTCCCGGTCCACAATTTCCCGAATCTCAGCATTGAGTTTTACAATATCAATGACCTCTCTGGTATCCTCGGCCTCTACATAGGTGGAAACAGACAGATTATAATCATTACCAGCAATCTCATCATAAGGAACACAGCGGGCAAAGTAATCCACATCCTCGCGGGAAACAAACTCCGCAACGATTTTCGCAATGTTCTCCTCTGTCAGCTTGTTATTATTCGTGACCTTCACGCATTCGCCGGAGGCATCAATGAACTGAGTGCGGTTATCGGATTTGCTGCGCTTCAAGACCATGATACAGGTTGCAATGGAAGTTCCAAAGAACAGGTTACTGGGAAGCTGAATAATGCAGTCGATAAAGTTGTTGTCAATCAGGTATTGACGGATTTTCTTCTCAGCCCCGCCTCGGTACATGATGCCGGGAAAACAGACGATTGCCGCAGTTCCACTGGTGGCAAGCCATGCCAAAGAGTGCATGATAAAGGCAAGGTCAGCCTTGGACTTCGGCGCAAGCACTCCCGCAGGAGAAAAGCGAGGATCGTTAATCAGAACTGGGTTATCATCGCTCTCCCACTTGATGGAGTACGGAGGATTGGAAACAATAACCTCAAACGGTTCGTCATCCCAATGTTGCGGAGACACCAGAGTATCTTCGTGGGCAATGTCAAATTTATCAAAGTCAATATCATGCAGGAACATATTGATACGGCAAAGGTTGTATGTGGTCAGGTTGACTTCCTGACCGTAAAAGCCCTGACGGACATTCTCTTTGCCGAGAATTTTAGCGGCTTTCAGAAGCAGAGAACCAGAGCCGCAGGCCGGATCATATACCTTGTTGACCTCTGTTTTTCCAGCAACCGCAATTCTGGTCAGCAGTTCTGAAACCTCCTGTGGCGTAAAAAACTCGCCGCCGCTTTTCCCGGCATTGGATGCATACATACTCATGAGGTATTCGTAGGCATCGCCAAAGGCATCAATGGAGTTTTCCTTGTAATTTCCTAATCTCATGGCCGCAACGCCTTCAATCAGCTTTACAAGGTTCGCATTGCGCTTGGCAACGGTAGCCCCCAGTTTATTGCTGTTTACATCAATATCATCGAATAACCCGGCAAAGTTATCTTCGCTTTCGCTGCCTTTTGCAGATTCTTCAATGTGATTAAAAGCCGCCTCCAAAGTCATGTTCAGGTTTTCATCGCTTGCCGCCCTCTTTCTGACATTACAAAAAAGTTCAGACGGAAGAATGAAAAAACCTTTTGTTTTTACCAAGTCCTCACGAGCCTGCTCGGCATCCTCATCAGACAGCAACGCATAATTAAAGTCCTCGTTTCCTGCTTCTATCTCACCTTCATTGATATAATTGGTCAGATTTTCAGAAATATAGCGATAGAACATCATGCCTAACACATAGGATTTAAAATCCCATCCGTCTACGCTGCCGCGCAGTTCATCCGCAATCGCCCATATTGCCCGGTGGAGTTCTTCACGCTCCTGCTCTTTTCGTATATCAGGCATTTTCATTCTCCTTTTCAACTGGTATAAAGTCCAGAATATCGTCCACCTTGCAGTTCAGGGCAAGGCATATTTTTTCAATGCTGTCCAGAGATACATACTGGTCGCGCTTTAACCGGGTTAAAATATTGGCGCTGAAGCCTGCCTTTTCTGTCAATTCGGCGGGCTGAAGGCCGCGGTCTATCAGCAAATGAAATAGTTCCTTATATGTTACTGCCATATTGCCCTCCTTACCTTCATAGTTGCATTTATAATGTATCATGAAAAAGTGAATTTTTCAATCTTTCGTTAGCATCTCGGATAAGGAACTGTGCTTCAAAACGGGTATGTAGGGCCTTTAATTCTGTCGGATTACCGCTCTAAAGTTCGTCTGTAGCCACGCCTATGTGGACTTTCACCACAGAACACGGGCATGTCCGTCATACTGCAAAAAAATGCCTGACAACTTCCGCTGTCAGACATTCTTTTATCGCAGCGCTACAAGGATTCGAACCTTGAAATGACGGAGTCAGAGTCCGTTGCCTTACCGTTTGGCGATAGCGCTATTTCTTGACTACTTGATGAATTATACACGAAGTATTTCCATTTTGCAAGAGGAAAATGCAAAAATTTTTCTCTTTTTTCTTACTTTTTCCTGTTTCGGGCCAATTACCTTGCTATAGCGGCATCTTCCCCTTCCAAAGAATGAACCTCAGAAGGGGCTGTTTCCTGAAAATCCGCTTTTATACTTCGAAAATCAATTCTCCGTAGGAAGGCACGGGCCAGACTTTCTTGTCCACCAACATTTCCAGGGCGTCTATGGGAGCACGCAGGGCTTCCATGGCCTCTTTCACCCTATCCTTGTAAAAAAACGCCTGGGACTTGATGTCCTGCATGGCCCCGGCCTGGGCAGTGGCGCCCTCCAGTTCTTTCAATGCCTTTCTGGCCGCCGTAAGGTGGACGCTCACCTCGCCAAGCAGTTCCGACTGGACGGAAGCGTCCACACCGGCCTCCCGCACGGCAATTACCGTGTCAGCCAGGGTCTTGGTGTACCCCACTGCGGCAGGAATATACTTTTTGTTTGCCATATTGATCATGGTCAACGCTTCAATATTGATGGTCTTGGCATAGGTCTCGTACAAAATCTCTTCCCGGGATTCCAATTCCACCCTGGTGAATATGCCAAACTTCTCAAACAGCCTGATGGCCTTATCCGTAGTCAGCGTACCCGCCGCCTCCACCATGGACTTGATATTGGGAAGCCCGCGCCGGGCCGCCTCTCTCACCCATTCTTCGGAATAGCCGTCTCCGTTAAAGATGATCCTCTGGTGTCTGCTCATATATTCTTTGATCAGGTCATGCACCGCCAGTTCGAATTCCTTTCCCCCGGCCATCTCCCGCTCCAGAGTATCCGCCGCCTCGCAGAAAGCCTCAGCCACAATGGCATTGAGAGTGGTGTTGGGGCTGGCGATGGAATCTGCGGAGCCCACGGTGCGGAACTCAAACTTATTGCCCGTGAAGGCAAAAGGCGAAGTCCTGTTGCGGTCTGTGGCGTCTTTCTCAAAGTCGGGCAGAGTAGATACACCGGTTTCCAGCTTGCCCCCTTCGATCAGATGAGCCGCCTCCCCGGTCTCCACCAGCTGTTTCACCACATCGTCCAGCTGCTCTCCCAAAAACATGGAGATAATGGCGGGGGGAGCCTCATTGGCCCCCAGCCTGTGGTCATTGCCCACATCGGACGCACTCTGGCGCAGCAGGTCCGCATGGGTGTCCACCGCCTTCATGATACAGGCCAGCACCAGCAGAAACTGAATATTGGCATTGGGTGTAACGCCCGGATCCAGGAGATTTACCCCATTGTCCGTGCACAGAGACCAGTTGTCATGTTTGCCGGAGCCGTTTACCCCCGCAAAGGGCTTCTCGTGCAGCAGGCAGGTCAGGCCATGGCGTCCGGCCACCTTTTTCATGGTCTCCATGACAAGCTGGTTATGATCTACGGCAATATTGGCGGTCTCATAAATGGGCGCCAGTTCATGCTGAGCCGGAGCCGCCTCATTGTGCTGGGTCTTGGCCGTCACTCCCAGCTTCCAGAGTTCTATGTTAAGATCCTTCATATACGCGCCGATGCGCTCACGGATCGTGCCGAAATAGTGATCCTCCAGTTCCTGGCCCTTGGGAGCGGGGGCTCCGAACAGGGTACGTCCCGCAAAGATCAGGTCGTCCCGCTGCAGATATTTCTCCCGGTCCACCAGAAAATACTCCTGCTCCGCACCCACGCTGGGCACCACCCTGGCAGCCTCCGTGTTGCCAAAGAGCCGCACAATACGCAGGGCCTGCTGGCTGATGGCTTCCATGGAACGCAGCAGCGGTGTTTTTTTATCCAGCGCCTCCCCGGTATAAGAGCAGAACGCAGTAGGGATGCATAGAATCACGCCGGTGGCGTCCTCCTTTAAAAATGCGGGGGACGTCATGTCCCAGGCGGTATAACCCCTGGCCTCGAAAGTAGCCCGCAGGCCCCCGGAAGGGAAGGAGGAAGCGTCCGGCTCTCCTTTGATCAACTCCTTGCCGGAAAACTCCAGCAGCATTCTGCCTTCGCTGTCGGGATGGGACACGAACGCGTCATGCTTTTCCGCAGTGATGCCGGTCAAAGGCTGAAACCAGTGGGTGTAATGGGTGGCGCCGTTCTCCACGGCCCAATCCTTCATGGCTTTGGCCACCACATCGGCGGTGGCCAAAGGCAGTTCCCCACCCTGTTCCATCACCCGCTTCACCTCGGCGAATGTCTGCCTGGTAAGCCTCTCCTTCATCTTTCCCAGGGTAAATACCCTGCTGGCAAAAAGTTCCTCCACACCTATCGTCTCGCTCATACAGACTACTCCTTTATATCACTATGTATCATGCATATTATTCTTAAAATAAAATACCTTTTTTTTTCATAAAATGCAAGAAAAAACTTTTCCGGCCACGGAAGGCAGGACCGGCGGCAGGTCATGGCCGCCTTCCCTCCTCCCCGCAGTTCTGCACCCGCAGCAGGTCGTAGGGCTCCGGGGTCCGGGACAGGCGCAGCCAAATCTTCTCCCTGGCGTGGGGGCAGCTTTCCACGGGCTGCAGATCTCCGTTATACATGGCCTCCACTGTAACCTCCAGATTGGCGCCGTCCGGCTTCATAATCTCGATCCGATCCCCCACGCAGAACTTATTGCGCTGCTCCACAAGGGCCAGCACTGCCTGGTCCTCCCCGGCAGCGTCCTGTAAATCTGCCTGTTTCCCTCCTGCGGCGTCCTGCAGGGCCGGATCCATATCGCCCCTCTGCTCCCGGATCGGCGTCCGGGGAATTGGCCCGGTCCTTACCTGCTGTATAGATCCCAGATATGTATATTCGTTCACATATGTACTATTGTCATAAATCTGGGCATTTTCATCCGGCTTTCCGAAATAAAAGCCCGTGTTGAATTTTCGGTAAGTGCATTTAGCGATCTCCGCCCGGTACCAATCCCTGTTGCGCAGGTATTTTTCCCCGCTCTCAAAATAGTCGTCTATGGCCCTGCGGTAAGTCCTGGCCACCGCCGCCACATACAGGGCCGTTTTCATGCGCCCCTCAACTTTAAAACTGTCTATTCCCGCCTCCACCAGCTGAGGAATATGGTCAATCATGCACAGATCTCCGGAATTGAAGATAAATGTCCCCCGCTCATTCTCATATACCGGCAGATATTCTCCTGGCCGGGTCTCTTCCATCACCGCGAATTTCCAGCGGCAGGGATGGGTACAGGCTCCCTTGTTGGCGTCCCTGCGGGTAAAGTAATTACTCAGCAGACAGCGCCCGGAATAAGACACACACATGGCCCCATGGACAAAACTTTCGATCTCCATCTCCTCCGGGATGCGCCGCCGGATCTCTCCGATCTCCGCCAGGGACAGTTCCCGGGCGCTCACCACCCTTTTGGCTCCCAACTGCCACCAGAACAAAAAAGTCTCATAATTGGTATTGTTGGCCTGGGTGGAAATATGGATCTCCACCTCCGGCCACACCTTCCTGGCTATGACGAACAGTCCCGGATCCGATATGATCAGGGCATCCGCCCGCTGGGGAGACATATCTCTCAATTCCGAAAAATACTGTTCCGCCCCCTCCAGGTCCCCGTTGTGGGCCAGGATATTGGCAGTCACATAGACCCTGACGCCCCGGGCATGGGCAAAGGCAATCCCCTCTGCCATCTCCTCCATGGTAAAATTCCTGGCTTTGGCCCGCAGGCCGAATGCCTCACCCCCGATATATACCGCGTCCGCGCCAAATATCACCGCCGTCCGCAGCACCTCCAGACTGGAGGCCGGGATCAGCAGTTCCGGTTTCTTGCGTTTCATATATTCCTCCTAATGGAGATCTTCTGATCTCCCAGTCGCTGCGCGACGGCACTAAAGGGTGAAGTTCTACAACTTCACCTGTCCAGCTAAATATGCTTCACGCTGAGGGTCACTCCGTCCCCCACCGGAAGAATGCAGGTCTCCAGTCCGGGATGATGGGTCAGTTCAAACAAATACTCCCTCATCCGTGCATGGATGGTGCGGTTGCGGCGGGTCACGGCAAACCGGGACTCCAGCACATCTCCGTCCTGCAGCACATTGTCCGATACCAGCAGACCGCCCGGAGGCATAAGCCGCAGCACTTGGGGCAGGAAATATATGTACTGTGCCTTGGCCGCATCCATAAACACCAGGTCGTATTGATCTTCCAACCCCTTCAGGACCTCCGCGGCGTCCCCCTCCAGCAGTGTAATCTGCCGCTGCCGCCCGGCCCCGGTGAAATTTTCCCTGGCCTGGGCTGCCCATTTATCATATTTTTCGATGGTGGTGACATGACAGCCTTCCGGCCCGTATTCACACATAAAAAGCGCCGAGTAGCCCACCGCGGCGCCCACCTCCAGAATCTTGCCGGGGCGGCGGGCCGTCAGCAGGAACTTTAACAGGCTCTGGGTCTCTCTGCGTATGATGGGAACCCCCGCCTCATGCGCGTCCTTTTCCAATTTCTCCAAAAAAGGCTTGTTGCCTTTATCAAACGAATTAATAAAGGCAACCAATCTCTCATTAACAATCATGCAGTTATTCGGCCCCCTGGGGGGTTCCGCCTCCGTCCTGGTCACCCTCCGGCTGGTCGTCGCCGCCGGACTCCGGCCCCGGATCCAGGACGTCCTGGGGCAGATCATCCATGCCCGCAGGCTCCGGCGTAGGCACTGCCGGCTCCTTTGTCATGGCTTCCATCATCTCCTCCACCGTCATGGCGGTGCTCAGTTCAAAATCTCCCGTTTTCAAATCTTTTCGAAATTCGGACAGATAGTACTGTAACACAAACAGCCTGTCGTCCCGGATCAGCCCCTTGCTCAGGAACAGCCGCCCCATTTCGCCGGCAGACATGTCTTCCGTGACGGTCACGCTGACCGCCCGCCCCTCCCCGGCAGAAATGGCAGGTTCCTCAAAGATCCTGTAACCGTAGTCATAAGCCATGATGGCGCCGCGATAGATCATCATGATGATCAGGGCCGCCGCCGCCACCTTCAATATTGTGCCGCATACCGCAGCTATCAGAGTTTTTGCATTCATGCCTGTATCACCTGTTCCCTACTCAAAATCCAATGCTTCCGTAATATTAAAGTTAATCTGCTGGATTGTGCGGCACAGGGCCAGTTCCGCCGCCAGAAAATCCGACACCAGGGAGTTCTCCCGAAAGTCCGAGTACTCCCTCTCAAACTGTTCAATCCGTTCAAATGCCATATCGCCGGTGTTCTGCATGATATAATTCTCCCGGCGGAACCGGTCGATCTGCTGTTTCAGCTCTGGCTGCTGTTTTACCGCCGCAAGCGCGGACAGATATTTTCCATATGCATCCGATCCCTTTATCGCGCCGACCAAGGCCTCAACGGCCTGCTCCAGACATCCTTCCAGCTTCATCTCAACTCCTGTCCGCCCGCTCTGCGGGCATATACACCGATTTTTCTACACTTCCATAATGATGGGCAGGATCATGGGACGTCTCTTGGTCTTTTTCCAGACATATTCGCCCAGCACGTCTTTCGTGGTGCTCTTGAGTTTGCCCCAGTCCGTGATCCCACGGTCAATGCAGCCGGAGAGCGCGTTGTCCACCACATGGCGCGCTTCCTCCATCAACTCGTCCGACTCTCTCACATAGACAAATCCTCTGGATACGATATCCGGCCCGGCCGCCAGCTGACCGCTGTACTTGTCCAGGCTCATGACCACGATCAGGATGCCGTCCTCCGCCAGATGCTGCCTGTCCCGCAGTACCACATTGCCCACATCGCCCACGCCCAGGCCGTCCACCAGGATGCTTCCTACGGGGACATGCCCTGTAACGTTGGCCTTTTTATCATCCAGTTCCAGCACGTCACCAGAGGAAAGGATGAAAATATTGTTCTTGTCAATGCCCAGATTCTCCGCGATTCTGGCCTGGGCCTTCAGATGCTTATACTCCCCGTGCACCGGGATGGAGTATTTGGGATGCACCAGAGTATAGATCAGTTTGATCTCCTCCTGGCAGGCATGTCCGGACACATGAGTGTCCTGGAAAATCACATCCGCTCCCTTGCGCAGCAGTTCGTTGATGATTTTGGTCACCGCTTTCTCATTGCCCGGTATGGGACTGGAAGAAAGGATAACCGTATCCCCGTGGCCGATGGTGATTTTCTTGTGCATATCTCCGGCCATACGGCTCAGGGCTGCCATGCTCTCTCCTTGACTGCCCGTGGTGATGATCACCTGCTGTTCGTCCGGATAATTCTTCAGCTTGTCAATCTCTATCAGCGTGTTTTCCGGGATATTGATGCAGCCCAGGTTAATGGCGGTCTCAATCACATTCACCATGCTGCGGCCTTCCACCACCACCTTGCGGCCAAACTTGTAGGCCGAATTGATGATCTGCTGCACCCTGTCCACATTGGACGCAAAGGTTGCCACAAAAATACGGGTGTTCTTATGCTCCTCAAACAATGTGTCGAAGGTCTTGCCCACCGTGCGTTCGGAGGGGGTGAAACCCGGCCGCTCCGCATTGGTGGATTCGCACATCAGCGCCAGCACACCTTTCTTGCCGATCTCCGCAAAGCGGGTCAGATCAATGGCATCGCCGAATACAGGCGTGTAATCCACCTTGAAATCGCCGGTGTGCACCACCGTGCCCGCAGGAGAGTAGATGGCCAGAGCCGCCGCGTCCACGATGCTGTGGTTGGTCTTGATATACTCCACACGGAACTGTCCCAGGTTGATGGACTGCCCGAACTTCACTACCTTGCGCTTGGTGCCCTTCATCAGATTGTGCTCTTTCAGCTTGTTCTCGATAATGCCCATGGTCAGCCGGGTGGCGTACACGGGCACATTAATCTCTTTCAATACATAGGGCAGAGCACCGATATGATCCTCATGCCCGTGGGTGATCACGAAGCCCTTTACCTTGTCCACATTATCCTTCAGATAAGTGATATCCGGGATCACCAGGTCTATGCCCAGCATATCGTCCGCCGGGAATGCCAGTCCGCAGTCCACCACAATAATACTGTCTTCATACTCAAAGGCAGTAATGTTCATACCAATCTGCTCCAGGCCGCCCAGAGGGATGATCTTCAGTCTGGATGTGCCTTCGCTCTTATTCTCTTTTTTCCTATTCAATGATATTCCTCCAAATTTTCACTACATGCATATTACGGGTTTTCCCGAAATATAAAGCCCCCCTGTCTGGGAGCGTCGTTGAATTCTACACTAACTCCACATCTTCCAGCATGTTCTCAAATACGCCGGCCACTGCCCGCAATTCCTCGTCGTCCGACACGATGACAAACACGCTTTCCTCTTCCCCGTCCCGGGATGTATCCTTGAGGATCAGAGCCTCCCCGTCGCCATCCTCAGAATCCGTCACCAGGATATAACTATAGCCTCCGATCCTGGTCTGTTCCAACACGAAAAAATCCACCGGTGCTTCACCGTCAGGATGAAAGGTTACCTTCTCCAATTTTCCCAAATTTTTCCTCCTTAAATGCATTCCGGGACCGGCCCACGGCCTCTTATTCCCCGGAGCCGCCGCCGTCCCTCCTGTCAGCCTCTTTTCCCATGGCCCGATAGTCCAGAAAGCCCTGCAGGATCAGGCTTGCGGCAATCATATCCACATAGTCCCTGCGATGTTCCCTGCGGATGCCGGCCTCCATCATGGCCTTGTCCGCCGCCACTGTGGTCAGTCTCTCGTCCCAGAGCGTCACAGGAAGGCCTGTCCTGCGCTCCAGCCCTTCTCTGAATTCCCTGGTGAGTCCTGCCCGCTCGCCTTCCGTGGCGTTCATGTTCCTGGGCAGTCCCAGTACGATCTCCTCCACCTGGTACTCCACAATCAATTCCTCTATTCTGGCATAGGTCTGCCGCAGCTTGTTCTCCTCCTTGCGCCGAATAATCTCCAGCCCCTGGGCCGTGATGCCCAACGGATCACTGACGGCCACCCCCACTGTCTTTGACCCGAAATCAAGCCCCATAATACGCATAACAATCCCCCTGCCTAGGCATGCCACTGGTTATGGCGGATATACTCGGTCAGCAATTCCTCCACAATCTCGTCCCGCTCCACTTTCATAATCAGGCTGCGGGCGCTCTTGTGACTGGTGATATAAGTGGGGTCCCCGCTCATGATATATCCCACGATCTGGTTGACCGGGTCATACCCCTTTTCCGTCAGCGCTTCATATACGGTGGAAAGGATTACTTTTACGCCTTTCTCCGGCTCTGTCTGTACTTTAAAGTATTGTGTATTCCCTAAATCCTGCATATGTCCTCCACGAATGTATCCTGCTATTTTCTAATCATACTCTATTTGTCAGAAAATTTCAAGTCAAAGCTGTAAAGGCTGTGCCAGCATTACCTCCTCCGTGAGAAAACCGCTGATCCGCACCAATCCCAGGCTGCCCTGCAGGGGCTGCGCGCCGGGCAGCGCCACCCGGACATAGTCTCTGGTGTACCCCACCTGGCAAAGGCTCCCGCCCAGTTCCCTGGTCTCCTCAAACAGAACTTCCGCTTCCCGCCCTATGTATCTGCTGCGGAAAGCCCGGGACTGTTCCTTCTCCAGCTGCTGCAGCAGGGCGCTGCGTCGGGTTTTCACCGCATCCGTCAGTTGGTCCGGCAGCCGGTCGGCCACGGTTCCCCTGCGCCGGGAGTACTTAAAGATATGCATTTCATATAATCCTGCCTGCTCCAGGAATCTTCTGCAAACCTCAAAATCCTCCTCCGTCTCCCCGGGAAAGCCCACAATCACATCCGTGGTGATGGCGGGATATGTAAAAGTCCTGCGCAATCGTTCTACACTCTGTAAGTATTCCCCGGCGGTATAATGTCTATTCATCCGTTTCAGCGTAGCATCACAGCCGCTCTGCAAAGACAGGTGAAAATGGGGACATACTTTGTCACAGGCCGCCAGGCGCGCTGCAAAATCCTCCGTCACAATCCGGGGTTCCAGAGAACCCAGCCGAATCCGCTCAAGCCCCTCCACTTTCTGTATTTCTTCCACCAGTTCGATCAGCCGGGATCTCCCCCCGTAGTCTTCCGAAGGGGTCTGCCCCTCCCTGACCTGGTCGATGCCGTAGGAACTGATATGAATTCCCGTCAATACCACTTCCCGGTAACCTGCCGCCGCCATCCCCCGGACTTCCCGCAGCACATCCTCCCGGAGACGGCTGCGCACCCGCCCTCTGGCGTAAGGAATGACACAATAGCTGCAAAACTGGTTGCAGCCGTCCTGAATCTTCACATAGGCCCTGGTGTGCTCCGCCGATTGTTTAAGCTGCATCTCCTCATATTCCCGGGTATGGCCTATATCTATGACCGTGCTGCCGTCCAGCGTTTTGCGGCACATTGGTTCTGTTCGGAGAGACTCGCTTTCCAGATATTCCTCCAGAATCCGGACCACGTCTTTCTTCCGATTATTCCCGATGGCCAGGTCAATGCAGGCGTCCCGAAGCGCTTCCTCCTGGCCCGCCTGCACATAGCAGCCCATGGCCACCACCAGCGCCCGGGGATTCAGTGCTCTGGCCCTGTGCAGCATCTGCCTGCTCTTGCGGTCCGCAATATTTGTCACCGTGCAGGTGTTGATAATATAGATATCGGCCTTTTCCTCAAAGGGGACCACATTGTACCCCTTCTCCTGTAAGATTTGCCGCACGTAATCCAGTTCGTAGGAATTCACCTTGCAGCCCAAATTGTGAAATGCAACATTTTTCATAGGATTCCCCGCTTTTTTTGTATTGTTTTCTCCTTGACTTTTACCCATGCTGCCATTAATATGGTAGCAGAAGCAAAGAAAAACAGCAAGGAGGTAGAAACATTGAAAACAATACAGATTTCTCTTAATTCCATTGACAAAGTGAAGTCCTTTGTGAACGACATCACCAAGTTTGACTATGATTTTGACCTGGTGTCAGGCAGATATGTAATCGACGCCAAGTCCATCATGGGCATCTTCAGCCTGGACCTGTCCAAGCCCATCGACCTGAACATTCATGCCGAAGAAAATGTGGAGGATGTGTTGGCGGCGCTGGCGCCTTACACATTGTAATGCCACGGATACAAATAATATGGCCCGGCTGCATTTGATACATACATGGCCGGGCCATAATTATCTCTGTATGCATACCGCCGGCCCTGCCCCGGTATGATTTCATTTCCGGACTTGTTCCTATCACTGTGAAACGATGATCAGTTCGTCCGTCTCCAGGGCCGTTTTCATCAATTCCTCCAATTTTTCCACCATATGCCTCTCATGCTTACGGATAATGTTTACATTGGGCTTGGTCACCGGATGCTTTGCCACAAATATGGTACAGCAATCCTCAAAGGGCTGTATGGAGGTCTCATAGGTGTCAATCTTCTTGGCCACCTCCACGATTTCCTCCTTGTCAAAGCCGATCAGAGGACGGTACACCGGCAGTTCGCACACCTCATTGGTGGCAATCAGGGAACTCATGGTCTGGGAGGCCACCTGTCCGATGCTCTCCCCGGTAATCAGCCCCAGGCACTCCGTCTCTTTGGCGATGGCTTCCGCAATCCGCATCATATACCGGCGCATGATGATGGTCAATTCCTCATGGGGCGCGTTCTCGTAGATATACATCTGAATATCCGTAAAATTAATCACATGCAGATAGATGGGGCCCGTATAGCGGGACACCAGCCTGGCCAGATCCACCACTTTCAGTTTGGCGCGTTCGCTGGTATAGGGCGGCGCGTGGAAATACACGGCGTCGATTTTAACCCCCCTCTTGGCTACCATATAGCCGGCCACCGGAGAATCTATGCCCCCGGAGAGAAGCAGCATGGCCTTGCCGCCGGTGCCCACGGGCATACCGCCGGGACCGGGGATGGTCTCGGAGTACACATATATCTTTTCCCTCACTTCGATGTTCAGCAGAATGTCCGGGCGGTGTACATCCACCCGCATCTCCGGGAAAGCCCTCAGGATCACCTCACCCAGATCCCGATTGATTTCCATGGAATCCCTGGGATAGTTCTTGCGGCTGCGACGGGCATTGACCTTAAACGTTCTGTTTTTGTCGGGATACATCTCTTCCAGATAAGCCACCACTTCCCCGCAGAGTTTCTCCCAGCCCTGGTCCTCCACATAGATCACCGGGCAGATACCCCAGATGCCGAAGACCCTGCGCAGCTGCTCCACCGTCTCGTCAAAGTCAAAGGCACTCTGGGCCTCCACAAAGATGCGCCCCATGGTCTTTCGGATCTCAAACGCACCATCGCATCTCTTCAGAGCATATTTGATCTGCCGGACCAGCGCGTCCTCAAACAAATACCGATTTCTCCCTTTTATGCCGATCTCGGCATATTTAATCAAAAATGCAGTAAACATACTTTTCCTCGTTTCTCCTGTCCACATCGGAGCGTGGGGCAAAACCTTTTCCGCCTGAGACTTTCTGCCTGTTGTTTTCAAGTCTTGGGAAAAGGGATACCGGGGAACAGGCCCCCGGCTCCCGGCTCTTCATCGGCGCGTGTATTTTCTCAACATAGGAATCATATCATACATTATGTCCAATGTATAGTCAATTTCTTCTCTGGTGGTATAGACGGAAAAGCTGAACCGAATGGTGCTGTCCCACAATTCTTTGGGCAGCTTCATGGCTTTCAGGGTGGCCGATGTCTGAGGCTTGTTGGAGGCGCAGGCGCTCCCTGCCGACACATAGATCCCCTTCTCTTCCAGGGCGTGCAGCATCACTTCGCTGCGGACCCCTGCAATGGATACGCTCACCACATGGGGGGCCGTGGCGCGGCAGCCCTCCTGGGGAATGCCGTTGATCCGAATCCCTTCCAGCCGGCTGATTCGATCCACAAAATACTCTTTCAATTCATACAGCCGCTCCGTGTCCTCGTCCAGATGGGCATAAATCATTTCCGCCGCCTTGGCCATCCCTGCGATGCCGGGCACATTCTCCGTGCCGGAACGCATATTCTTCTGCTGTCCCCCTCCGTGGACGATGGGCTGGATTTTCACCCGCTCTCCCACATAGAGAAAGCCCACGCCCTTGGGGCCGTGGATTTTATGACTGCTCACGGAGAGCAGGTCAATCTGCATACGTCTGGGCTGGATTCTGCACTTGCCGAATCCCTGGACGGCGTCCACATGAAACAGAATGGCCGGATTGCGCCGCTTGATCAGCGCCCCCGCCTCCTGGATGGGCTGCAGCGCCCCTACCTCGTTGTTGGTATGCATGATGGACACCAGAATGGTCTCGGGACGGATGGCGTTTTCCAGATCCTGCAGGGATATCCGCCCCCATGCGTCCACAGGCAGGTAAGTGACCTGGAACCCCTGGCTCTCCAGATACTGCATGGGCTGCAGCACCGCCGGATGTTCCACCTGGGTGGTGATCAGATGATTGCCCTGTCTGCGGTTTGCCATGGCACAGCCGATCAGCGCCAGATTGTTGGCTTCCGTCCCCCCCGAAGTAAAAAGGATTTCCTTGGTCTGAACCTTCAGGATACCTGCCAGTGTCTCTCTGGCATAGCGCAGATATTGCTCGGCCTCCACACCTTTGCGGTGCAGGCTGGAAGGATTGCCGTACTCTTCGCACATGATTTTAGTAACCAGTTCCGCCACCTGGGGGAGCGCCCTTGTGGTTGCGGAATTATCTAAATACACTTCCATTATATTCTCCCCTCTCTGCCCCCTGAGGGGCATGAACTTTCAAAGCTGCTGGTCTCTATAAACTATCATATGCACCACGGCTTCCGGGTGCGCCCCCTATCTCCAAATGATACATCAGCCAGGACAGCACGGTCATGCCCGCCGTCTCGGTACGCAGAATCCGCCGCCCCAGCGTAATGGGGACCGCCCCTGCCTCCATGGCGGAGGCAATCTCCCTCTCTTCAAAACCCCCTTCGGGGCCGATAAACACGGCGATATCCTGGCCGGGCTTCAAGCCTTCCAGCATGACTCTGGTCTTATCCATATCCTCCGCCAGTTCATAGGGAATCAGCTTTACCGGCACCTCTCTGACAAATCCCAGGGCCTGCTCCCAGTTCATAACCTGCTGTACCAGGGGAATCACCCCCCGCCTGCTCTGTTTGGCCGCCGCCTCGGCAATGGACTGCCAGCGGGCCGTCCTGGCCGCCGCTTTCTTCTCGTCCAGCTTTACCACGGACCGATGGGTGGCCACGGGGACCACCTGGTACACCCCCAGTTCCACAGCCTTTTGAATAATGGTCTCCATTTTGTCTGCCTTGGGCAGGCCCTGGAGCAGATAGATCCGGGAGGGCAGTTCCGTCCCCTCTTCTTTGACAAAGCGCAGTTCGCAGCAGATCTGATCCTCCTGAAACGCCGCGATATGGCAGCGGTATTCCCGGCCGTCCACACCGTTGCTGACGGACAGTTCCTGCCCCACCCGCATGCGCAGTACATTCTTGATATGGTTCACATCTCCGCCCCGGATCAGAATCTCTTTCCCCCGGATCTGGTCCGGTTCCACAAAAAATTGATACATGGCTCTCTCCCTATGCATGAGGTATTTGGCGCGGATTGTTTTAGAAGCATTACTCCCCGGGTTTCCGACAGGTCACGGAAACCCATTCTCCCTGATATGTCACTTCCAATATGGTAAGGCCCGCCGCCGTCACGGCGTCCCGCACTACCTGTTCTTTGTCGTCAATGATACCGGAGGTGATGTAAATACCGCCGGGTTTTAAATGTTCCACGATCACAGGCGTCAGCGGCACCAGTACCTCCGCCAGAATATTGGCCGCCACGATGTCATAGCAGCCGTACCCCACCCGATCCCGTATCTCCCGGTCGGTAATGATGTTGCCGATCAGCAGTTCAAAATCCTCCGGGGCGATTCCGTTGTCCCGGCAGTTGGCCGCCACCGCGTCCACCGCACAGGGATCCAGGTCTGTGCCCAGGGCGTGCTTTGCCCCGAACATCAGGGACAGAATGGACAGGATGCCGCTGCCCGTGCCCACGTCCAGCAGACGGGTCTGGGGGGTGATATGCTTGCGCAGCTGCCGGATGCACAGCTGTGTGGTCTCATGCATCCCGGTGCCAAAAGCGGTGCCGGGATCAATATGCAGCACCAGCCTGTCGCCGTCCCGGGGCTCCGCCTCCTCCCAGGAAGGGATCACCAGGATATCGTCGATATAGAACTGGTGAAAATACTGCTTCCAGTTGTTGATCCAGTCAATATCTTCCGTCTCGTCCACTGTGATAGTCCCCTCGCCGATATCCATGAACTGCCTGATACCGTCCAGTTCCCGCTTCACCGCGTCCAGCAGGGACGCCTGATCCGTAATATCCCCCTGCACCTCCAGGCTGCCGTCCTCCTGCTTCTCCACAAAAAAACTGAGAAAGGCCACGCCGTCGTCCTCCGGCCCCTCCGGCAGAATGTCCACAAACATCTGCTCCTTCTCCAGAGCGGTGAGGGGCACCTTGTCCTCGATCTGCGCCCCCTCCAGGCCTATGTCATACAGGGAACTGATGATTATGTCCTCCGCGTCGGTGATTGTCTTAATCCTGCATCTGAGCCACTTCATATTTTCTTCCCCTTTTAATTTATATTCCGCATGATCCCTGCATGCGCGCTTTCCGTAACATGGACCTATTGTACAATCAATTAAAAAACCTGTCAAATACTTATTCAAACAGTTGCAAATGCCGCTCTTTTGATGCATACTGGAAACAGGAAAACAGATTTTCGGACGGGAGGAGCGGACATGCGGCTTAATAATGAGGAACAGGAACAGGCCTTTCGGGAATGGATGCGGAAACAGTACAACGATGGAGGAATACGCCGCTACACGGACAATGCCATTATCGCTTACTCCCATGCACTGCGGACAGGATGCCGAATGCTGGAACCCTATGTGGCCGGCAATCTCTTTTTCTATAAAAATGGCTATGAATTCGACAGCATATATGAACAGCTTCAGGGAAAAGCGGAATTCCGCAATGCCAACGAGGCCTACGGCAACGGAACCCTGGCCGCCGCCATCCAGTTGTACCAGGCCTTTCTGCGGGGCACGGACGCCTCCCAGGCCCCCCAGGTCTCCGCGCCCTTTTACTTAAAGCAGGATATCCGCAACGAGGCTTATGACGATGACCAGGGCCTGGACTTCCGCTATGAAGAAATCCCCATGTGCCCCCTGCAGAAAATCTACTACGGGGCTCCCGGAACGGGTAAATCCTACCGGGTGAACAAGATGATTGAAAAGGAGTATCCCGTTGCCGGAGAGCGGGACGCCCATTGCAAGCGGCTGATTTTTCACCCCACCTACACCTATCAGGACTTTGTGGGCAGCATCAAACCCCTGGTCACCCAGGACCGCCCCCTGGACTATATCTTTGCGGCAGGGCCCCTGACCCTCCTGTTGAAGGAAGCCTTCATGCATCCCTCGGAAAAATATTACCTGATAATCGAGGAAATCAACCGAGGCAATTCCCCTGCCATTTTTGGGGATTTGTTTCAACTGCTGGACCGCCAGGGCAGCGGCAAATCCGAATACCCGGTGGCCAACAACGATATCACGGCCTTTTTTTCCCGGGATCCGGGTCTTAAAAAGCTGTTTATGGAGGGAAAGGTATGGTTTCCCGCCAACTTCAATATTCTGGCCACCATGAATACGGCGGACGAGAATATCTTTGTGCTGGACAATGCCTTCAAGCGCCGGTTCGCACTGGAGTATGTGCGGATCAGCTTTGATGATCTGCCCCGGGAATGGAGCCATCCCTACGATACCTTCGCAGGGCGCAGGCCCCTTACCGCCATCTTCCAGGGCACGCCCCTGGAGGATTTCGTGAGCCAGCTATATTATGAAGGACATCTGTCCAGAGACTGGCCCACCTTTGCCCGGCTGGTGAACAAACTCATAGATATGGTCAACCGACAGCAATTACAGGAGATGGCAGAGCACTCCGATACTGCCCGCCGCCACCTGTCCCGCATCCCGGAGAACAAAAAACTGGGCCCTTTCTTTGTGTCGGAAGCCGACCTGTGTCAGCGGGACAGCTTCCTCAATAAGGTGGTATTTTATTTAAAACAGGATGTGTTTCCGGATCATCCCCATTATCTCATTGATTCCTATGAGGAATTGTATCTGACCTATCAGGAGGACGGCGCGGATCTGTTTGAATTGCTGCGTTAAAAAGGAGGCTCCCCGGTAAAGGAGCCCCCTTATATGAAAACACCTGTCTACTTCCAGAACTTTTTCTTCTTATCCTTGCCTTCCTTACCGTCCTTGCCCTCGCCGGGTTTGTCGTCCTTCTCCAGCTTCTTGGCCGCGTTCAGGCTGTCGCCGCTCTCCGCGTCAAACTGGCGGAGCAATTCCTTGGCCTCATGAGACAATCTGTCGGGCACTTCCACCACCAGCGTCACATAGTGGTCGCCCCGCACTTCCTTGTTGCGCAGGGTGGGAACACCCTTGCCTTTCAGACGCACCTTGGTATCCGTCTGCGTCCCTGCCTTCACATCATAGATCACCTTGCCGTCCACAGTGTCAATGACGATCTCGCCTCCCAGCGCCGCCACGGCAAAGGAGATGGGTACGGTGGAGAAGATGTTGTAGTCCTGCCTCTGGAAGATGGGATGGCGTCCCACCACCACTTCCACCAGCACATCGCCTCTGGCGCCGCCGTTGGTACCGGGCTCGCCCAGGCCGGGCAGACGCTTGCACTGCCCATTGTCAATACCTGCGGGAATATCCACCGCATACCGCTTCTTCATGGGCACATAACCTGTGCCCCGGCAGTCCGCGCATTTTTCCTTAATGATCTTGCCGGTTCCCTGACAGTCGGGACAGGCCTGCACATTCCGCACCGTGCCGAAGAAGGACTGGGAGGTGAACACCACCTGGCCCTTGCCGCCGCATTTGGAGCAGGTCTCCGGGCTGGTTCCCGGTTTTGCGCCGGTACCGTTACAAGTCTTGCAGTTCTCCTTGACTGTCAGTTCAATCTGCTTCTCACAGCCAAACACGGCTTCCTCGAAGGTGATCCGCACGCTGGTGCGCAGATTGGCCCCCTTCATGGGACCGTTGCCGGCGCTCCTGCTGCGACCACCGAAAAAGTCCCCGAAGATGTCCCCGAAAATATCGCTGAAATCCGCGCCGCTGAAATCAAATCCGCCGGGACCGCCTGCGCCGCCCTCAAAGGCCGCATGGCCAAACTGGTCATACTGGCGTCTCTTGTCCGGATCACTCAAAACCGCATAAGCCTCGGATGCTTCCTTGAATTTTGCTTCTGCTTCCGCATTCCCCGGGTTTACGTCGGGATGATATTTCTTGGCCAGGGCACGGTATGCTTTCTTGATCTCCGTATCGTCCGCATTCTTCCCGACGCCCAGGACCTCATAATAATCTCGTTTCTGTTCTGCCATAAATATGACCTCCTGCTATTAATAGTACCGCATATCCTTTATCACAACCACATGAAGAATGGCTCAGAACGAGCCATTCTCCGGTGTAAGAATCTGGACGCCGCCAGCTTATACTTCTCTGAAGTCTCCGTCTATCACATCATCTTCGGGAGCGGAGGATGCGCCTGCCTCGGGGCCTGCACCGCTGAAGCCGCTCATGTCCGGGCCGGCCTGACCGCCCTGGGCCTGCTGCATGTTCTCATACATCTTGGTGAACAGGGACTGAGCGCTGGTCGTCAGCTTCTCTTTGGCCGCTTTCAGTTCATCCAGGTCGCTGTCGCTCATCTCCTGGTCTCTGGTTCTCTCCAGAATGGCCTTTACAGCCTCCAGGTCAGCCTGCACAGTGGATTTCTCGCTGTCGCTGATCTTGTCGCCCACTTCCTCGATGGCCTTCTCGGTCTGGAACACGAAAGCATCCGCGTCATTCCTGGCCTCTACGGCCTCCTTGCGCTTCTTGTCCTGTGCCTCGAACTCAGCCGCTTCCTTCACCGCTCTTTCAATCTCGTCATCGGACATGTTGGAACCGGCGGTGATGGTGATATGCTGTTCCTTGCCGGTACCCAGATCCTTGGCGGATACATTTACGATACCGTTAGCGTCGATGTCAAAAGTAACCTCGATCTGAGGAATGCCTCTTCTTGCAGGAGGAATTCCGTCCAGACGGAATTGTCCAAGGGACTTGTTATCCCTGGCAAACTGTCTCTCACCCTGTACCACATTGATATCTACAGCGGTCTGATTGTCGGCCGCGGTAGAGAAGATCTGGCTCTTCTTAGTGGGAATGGTGGTATTTCTCTCAATCAGTCTGGTAGCTACGCCGCCCATGGTCTCGATAGACAGAGACAGGGGAGTTACATCCAGCAGCAGGATTTCGCCTGCACCGGCATCTCCGGCCAGCTTACCGCCCTGGATGGAAGCACCGATGGCCACACACTCATCCGGGTTCAGGGACTTGCTGGGCTCCTTGCCGGTCAGCTGTCTCACTTTATCCTGCACGGCGGGAATACGGGTAGAACCGCCCACCAGCAGCACCTGTCCCAGGTCGGAATTGTTCAGACCCGCATCCTTCATGGCGTTCTGCACGGGAATGGCAGTCCGCTCTACCAGGTCATGGGTCAACTCGTCAAACTTCGCACGGGTCAGGTTCATGTCAAAATGCTTGGGGCCTTCTGCGGTGGCTGTGATAAAAGGCAGGTTGATATTGGTGGTCATGGCGCTGGAAAGTTCCTTCTTGGCCTTCTCCGCCGCCTCTTTCAGCCTCTGCATGGCCATCTTGTCCCCGGACAGATCCACGCCCTCAGCCTTCTTGAATTCCTCAATCATCCACTGGGTAACCTTATTGTCAAAGTCGTCGCCGCCCAGGAAGGTGTCGCCATTGGTAGCCAGCACCGTGATAACGCCCTCTGCGATCTCGATGATGGATACATCGAAGGTGCCGCCGCCCAGGTCGTACACCATAATGTTCTGTTCCTTCTCATTGTCCAGGCCGTAAGCCAGGGCAGCGGCGGTGGGCTCATTGATAATCCGCTTCACATCCAGGCCCGCGATCTTGCCCGCGTCCTTGGTAGCCTGGCGCTGGGCATCGTTGAAGTATGCGGGAACGGTGATCACCGCTTCCGTCACCTTCTCGCCCAGATAACTCTCTGCGTCTGCCTTCAGCTTTTGCAGAATCATAGCGGAAATCTGCTGGGGAGAGTACTTCTTGTCGTCAACGGCCCGTTTCTGATCCGTACCCATCTCTCTCTTAATGGAAGAGATGGTTTTCTCCGCGTTGGTCACTGCCTGACGCTTGGCAGGCTCACCGATCAGCCTCTCGCCGGTCTTGGTGAAAGCCACCACGGAAGGGGTGGTCCTGGCGCCCTCCGCATTGGCGATAACGGTGGGTTTACCACCTTCCATCACAGCCACACAGCTATTGGTCGTACCCAAATCAATACCGATAATTTTACTCATGTTCTTGTCCTCCTCGTTCTATAATGAACTGATAATTTGAAATGCTGTATCTATGAAACTACAGAAACCATACTGTGCCTTACGACAGAATCCCTGTAGGTATAACCCTTTTGCAGTTCCTGCGCCACCGTGCCGGACTCCAGTTCCTCGTTCTCCACCTGCATCACCGCATTGTGAAGATTGGGATCAAACTCACATCCCACAGCCTCTATGGGCTTAACGCCGATGTTCTCCAGTTCCGTCATCATCTGCTTGTAGATCTTATTCATACCCTCCACAAAGCCGTCGCCCTGCTGCCCTTCGGGCACCGTGGCCAGGCCTCGCTCAAAATTGTCGATAACCGGCAGGATTTTCTCTATAACGCTCTTGGCGCCGGTCTCAAACATGGCCTGCTTCTCTTTTTCCGTTCTGTTTCGGAAGTTTTCAAACTCGGCCAGCTGACGCTTCACCCGATCCTCAAGTTCCGCGATCTTCTCCTTTGCGGCATCCGCTTTCTTATCCTGCTTTGCCTGCTTCTTAGCTGCCCGCTTTTCGGCCCAGGTCTTGGGGTCCTCGCCCTCGGGGGCCTCCCCGGCATTGTCCTCCGCCGGTGTCTCCCCGCCGTCCTGCTCCGCTTCCGCTGCGTCCGCCGATTCTCCCTGGGATTCTCCGATTTCCTCCGGGGCCTGTTCCTCCACAGACTTCTCTTCTCCCAACTCTTCCTCTAAAATATCCTTTTCCTGCTCTGCCATGTCATCATCCCTTTCCTTAGAACGTATCCGTCCTATATACAAATCCCCGGTCCGCTTTCTACTTCTTATACAATTCATCCAACTGTTGTTTCAGCGTCTGCAGGGTTCCTATCACTTTATCGTAGTCCATTCGCTTGGGGCCGATGATCCCGATGGTGCCTTTCATGCCCTCTTCCAGTTCGTAGGTGGCGGTCACCACACTGCAGTCCTTCATTCCCCTGACGGGCGTCTCCTCTCCGATATACACCTGGATTCCCGTGCCTGTACTGTCCGACAGGGTCTCCTGCACCAATTCGCTGAGCAGTTCCTTCTCTTCAAAGGTGGTGATCAGTTCGCTGGCCTTCTGCTGATCCGCCAACTCCGGATATCGGAAAATATTGTTGGTGCCGCTGGTATAAATCTCCAGATCTTCGTCCGCCTTGATGGCTTCGGCCACCGCGTCAATCACATCGCTGACAATGTCGCTGTGGATACCTGCCTGCTGTTTCATGGCAGAGATCATTCCCAGATTGATTTCCTCCATGCACAGCCCGTTCAAATGGGTGTTCAGCAGGATATTCAGCTTCAACAGCGTCTCATCATCCAGTTCCTGGGTCACATGAAGGATATTGTTTTTGATCACATTGCCTTCCACCACTATCACTGCCAGGATCTGGTTGTAATCCACCCGGGACAGCTGTATGAACTTCACCTTGCTGCCATGGGTCTGAGGAGCACTGATCATGGTGGCATACTGGGTGTTCCTGGCCAGCACCCTGGCCACCTGCTTCAGCAGGTTCTCCATACGGTCCTGCCTCTCCAGCAGCATCTCCTTCATCTCCACCACTTCCTGTTCCTTCTGCTCCATCATGCAGTCCACATAGAAGCGGTAACCCTGGTCGGAAGGGATCCGTCCGGCGGAAGTATGGGGCTGGAGTATATAGCCAAGTTCCTCCAGATCGGCCATTTCGTTGCGAATAGTGGCGGAACTGAGGTTGAGATCCGTGTATTTACTGATCGTCCTGCTGCCCACCGGCTCGCCTGTCTCCAGATAGTTGCGGATGATGGCCTGCAATATTTTTGTCTTTCGCTCGTCTAACTGCATCCTCATCTCCCTGCCTTCCGCTCGTTGTTAGCACTCGACTTAATGGAGTGCTAACACTTACTAGAACTAAAATAGCACTTACCCCACTTATTGTCAACTGCTTTCCGGAAAATTATTTCTAAAATAATTCTAAACGGTCCGTAAACAAAAAAGAACGCAGCCGGGACATTCAATCGTCCCATAACTGCGCCCTGTCCGTATTCCCGCTCCGTACCGCCTCTGTCTTATAAATAGAAGCTGCCGGCAAACTCCTTGTTCATCACATAGTAAGCCACATGCTCTTCAGGCTTTACATACAACTCAATGCTGGTCAGATCGGAAGCCTTCTGATTCAGGTCATACTTCCACACATCCTTTGCAATCTGCACCAGTTCCTCCTGGGTGTAGGACTTGCCCCCGAACTGTACCGTGATATCGGACTTCAGTTCTTTCTTTACGGCAGTCTTCTTCTCTGCAGGCTTCTTCTCCGCAGTTTTGGCCGAAGGCTTCCTTCCCGGTTTCTTCTTCTCCGCAGCCGCCGCAGGCTTTTTTTCAGCCTTGGGAGCCTCCGTCTTCACTGCTTCCGCCTTGGGAGCTTCCTCCCTGTCAGACGCAGCTTTCACAGCCTCCGCCACGGGGGTTTCCTCCTTGACAGGCGCCTTGCTTACAGGCTTGGTTTCTTCCTTACTGACAGTTACGTTCTTCTTTGCTGGTGCCATAATACTTATCTCCCTTCATTATATGCCATATTCGTCACAGCATTACCTGGAGCCGTATCCTACTGCCGCAGGCATCATCCCGGCTTCCCCGCTCATGCTCCATCCGCGCCTTACAAGGTCCTATATATGCCAAATTTCCTATTGTCACCCCTGTTACGCTACAGTGTATTCCTTTTTTTCTATTCTGTCAACTTTTTGTTGAAAATTTGCCATATTGCCTCCTAAAAGCTTTAATATGTCAATAATCTTGGGCATAATTACAACGTTTTTTTGCGTTCAAAATAGCATTATTACAACCTATGCATGTATCCAGAATCTGAAGGCAACCAACACCACCAGTCCCAGCAGGATGCGATACCAGCCAAACAGCTTAAAGTCATGCTTCTTAATATAACTCAGCAGAAAGCGCAGCACAAAGACAGATACGATAAAGGCCACCGCACACCCCGCCAGGAGGGCGCCCAATTCCATGGGGGTAAAGTGGAAACCGAACTTTACCAGCTTCAGCAGGCTGGCACCGAACATCACGGGCACGGCCAGGAAAAAAGTGTACTCTGCCGCCACGGTGCGGGACACACCGATGAGCAGCGCCCCCACGATGGTGGCGCCGGAGCGGGATGTACCCGGGAATACCGCCGCGATCACCTGGAACACGCCGATGAGCAGCGCCGTCTGATAGGTGATCTCCGCCAGGGTGTTAATTCTGGGACTTCTGCCCTTATTCCAGTTTTCAATAAGGATGAAGGCCACGCCGAAAATAATCAATGCCAGCGCCACCACCTCATAGCGATAAAACAAGGCGTTCAGCACATCGTCAAACAACACGCCTATGATTGCCGCAGGCACACAGGAAACCAGGATTTTAAACCACATGGTCATGATATCCATGCGCAGCCAGGGAATATTGCTGGGATTCTTTTCCCTGGCCCCGGCAGTAAAAGCAAAGGGCCAGAGTTTATTCCAGAAGAGCACCACCACTGCCAGGATGGCTCCCAGCTGGATCACCACGTCAAACATGCCGAAAAAGTCCTCGCTCATACCGGCAAAGGGCATCAGTTCCTCCAGCAGGATCAAATGCCCGGTGCTGCTGACAGGCAGCCATTCCGTAATACCCTCCACGATTCCGTAAAGTATTGCTTTCAGTATCTCCAACATTATCTGTGTTCCTTTCTTATTATAGTACCGCATATTTCCTACAGGCACACCTTCCTGGTGATTCCCGCCAGGCCGCTTCCGCGTCCCGTCAGGAATCAGTGTGCCTTTCGGTAATATGCTGTTTTCAGTACCGCATATTTCCTACAAGCACACCTTCCTGGTGCTTCTCATAGGGCCGCCCCTGCGTCCCCATGAGAAGCAGTGTGCTTTCCGGTAATATGCTGTTTTTAGTACCGCATATTTCCTACAGGCACACTGCAGCGGTTCAGTATTCGGCCTGCACAAATCTGCGCAGCGCCTCCAGAGATCTCTGCACTTTCTCCGTGTCGATGCAGTAGGCCATCCGAAAATACCCCGGCACTCCGAAGGTGTCCGAGGGCACCAGTACCAGATCGTACTTCAGGGCTTTCTGGCAGAATGCCTTGGCGTCCTCCTCCAGCGCTTTGGGGAAGATATAAAAGGTCCCGCCCGGCTTTACCACCGTGAAGCCCAGTTCCACCAGCGTGTCATAGAGCAGTTTCATATTGGTCTCATAGACCGACAAATCCGCCGTCTGATCCAGCACCCGGGCCACCGCCAGCTGAATGATGGAGGGCGGGCAGTTGTGACCGATGCCGCGGGAAATCTGTCCGCACATATTCACCAGGGTCTCAGCCTCCCCGCACGCCGGATTCACCGCCACATAACCGATCCGCTCCCCGGGAAGGGACAGAGATTTCGAGAAAGAGTAACACATAAGAGTGTTACTATAATATGCAGACACGCAGGGATTTATCACTCCTTCAAACACAATCTCGCGGTAAGGCTCATCGGAAATGATAAAAATATCATGTCCATACTCCTGGGACTTGCGGCGCAGGGTGTCCGCCAGCCGCTGTATGGTCTCCGGGGAGTATACGATACCGGAAGGGTTATTGGGGGTGTTAATCAGCACCGCCATGGTTTTTGCGGTGATCATCTCCTCAAAAGCCCCGAAATTGATCTGAAAATCCTCCATCTGGGCCGGTACTACTTTCAGCACTGCCCCTGTCAGATCAATATAGGGATGGTATTCCGGGAAAAAGGGGGCAAAGGTCAGAACCTCATCCCCCGGCTCTGTCACACAGCGCACGGCGTGAGCAATGGCTCCCGCAGCGCCGCAGGTCATAAAAATATGCTTTCCCTCATAGGGAATACCAAATCGTCCGGCCAGGGACGCCGCCACCGCCTCCCGGACGGAAGGAATGCCCAGACTGGGACTGTATCCGTGAAGTTCCATGGGATCTCTGGATTCCAGAAGCCCTATCATTTCCTCGGTGAAAGTCCTGGGAGCAGGCACGGAAGGATTGCCTAGGCTGTAGTCAAACACATTCTCATAGCCGATTTCTGCCCCCCGGGCCGCGGCAAATTCCGACAACTGCCGAATCACGGACTTGCCCGACAACATATCTCTGTATTTTTGTACGATCATCTCTTTGTCCTCTTTTCCATATATTTGTTTTGCTATTTTACACGAACCGCCGATCAAGATGAGAAATGCCGTATTTCAGGCTTTTCACCCGAATCCTCCGCCCAGGCCAGAGCGCATCGAACCGCCCGCTTCCAGCCCTTCTTCAGTTCCAGCCTGCGCCCCTCCTCCATCCGGGGAACAAATTCCCTGCCAAGCTGCCAGTTTTCCCGGATCTCTTCCAGATCCCGCCAATATCCGGTGGCCAGTCCCGCCAGATAAGCTGCACCCAGGGCAGTGGTCTCTATGCAGCGGGGGCGTTGTACCCTGCTGCCCACGATATCCGCCTGAAACTGCATCAAAAAATCATTGGCACTGGCGCCGCCGTCCACTTTCAGCCCCTGCAGCGGCCTGCCCAGATCCTGTTCCATGGCCCACAACACATCCGCCGTCTGGTAGGCGATGGATTCCAGAGTAGCCCGTATAAAATGCTCCTGGCTGCAGCCCCGGGTAAGGCCCACCACCGTGCCTCTGGCAAACTGGTTCCAATAAGGGGCGCCCATGCCCGCAAAGGCCGGGACCACATAGACTCCCGCCGTATCCTCCACTTTGCCCGCGCTCTCCTGGGTGTCGGCGGCATTGTGTACCAGCCGCATGCCGTCCCGCAGCCACTGCACCGCGGCTCCGGCCACAAACACGCCGCCTTCCAGGGCATACTCCACCTGGTCGCCGCAGCCCGCCGCTATGGTGGTCAGCAGCCCGGCCCCGGAGGTCACAGCCCGGTTCCCCGTATGCATCAGCAAAAAGCAGCCTGTGCCGTATGTGTTCTTGACCTCTCCCGGCGTGAAGCAGCCCTGTCCGAACAGTGCCGCCTGCTGATCCCCCGCCGCCCCGGCAATGGGAATTGTCCCGCCCAACAGAGAACTTGCGGTATGACCGAACAAATGGCTGGAGGGATACACTTCCGGCAGCATGCAGGCGGGAATTCCCAGCCTCTCCAATATCTGTTCGTCCCAACAGAGTCTATGAATATCATACAGCATGGTCCGGGAGGCATTGGTATAGTCCGTAGCATGCACCCGGCCCCTGGTGAGATTCCAGATCAGCCAGGTATCCACGGTGCCAAAAAGGATTTCTCCCCGCTCCGCCCGCTCTCTGACCCCCGGCACATGGTCCAGAATCCAGGCAATCTTGGTGGCGCTGAAATAGGCGTCCGGTACCAGCCCGGTCCGCTCCCGGATCAGACCCTCATATCCCTCCGCCTTAAGCTGTTCTATCATTTCGGAAGTCCTGCGGCACTGCCAGACGATGGCATTGTACACCGGCTCCCCGGTGGCCTTGTCCCAGCAGATGGTAGTCTCCCGCTGGTTGGTGATGCCGATGCCTCCAATCTGCTCCGCTCCGGCTCCCACCATGGCCATGGCTTCCGTAGCCACCGCAAGCTGAGAGGACCAGATCTCCCGGGGATTGTGCTCCACCCATCCCGGCTGGGGATAAATCTGCGTAAATTCTTTCTGGGCCATGGAGCGGATATTGCCCGCCTTATCAAACAGAATACAGCGGGAACTGGTAGTTCCCTGGTCCAGCGCCATAATGTATTGTTCCATAGTTTAACTCTCTCTTTGCTTATGTTGATTATTTTTATTGTTTTGTAGCGCTTCCATTTGCTTTTATATTATTATAAATTTTAGTCGCACAACTAAGTCCTCATTTCTTTTAAAACAATTGTATCTGCTGCTTGAATAGCTGCGAAATATGGATCAGCTCTCTTGTCAGAACATTTTACTAACTCAACGGCCTTTTCAGACACTTTATCTTTGTATTTATTAACCAACGATTGTATAAACAATTTATTTATATTATCTCTTCGTCTTTTTTTCAATGCTTCTTTAATAATGTTATACATATTTCCTTGAAAATAATCATTTAAACATTTATAATATTTTTCACAAAAATACGCTTGTTGTTTATCTGTAGCACCCGTTTCTAAAAAATCAAGACGCTCATTTATTAGTTTATATAATATCTTACAGTTTCTATAAACCCAAGAAATGCACCCCTCCCACTCTGCATTGGTTTGCGGTTTCTTACTATTTTGCAAAATATCCTGAAACCTTTTTTCTGCTTTTTTTATACTTGCCTGATCGATTGTGCTACTCGGCTTCATATTGTGGTAATTTACAGTCCTCATATTTTCTATGTCTATAATAAATTCTTTAGCTCCACTCAATTTCTGCGCCATATCCCTTTCTGTAACATTAAATGGACTCAAAGACTTAAATCCATCGTTTGGCACCTCCTGCAATAAGTTATTTATCATTCCATTGCCACAGTCATGTATTAACTTATACAGTCCATTAACCATACTCCAGAAAACATCCTCAGAAAACCCATTGATAATGTATGCTTTCTCTTCATACTGTATAAAAATATATATTCCGTGCTCCGCAAATGAAAGCCTTTTATTAATATTATCCACTGTCTCCCTAGAAAGCAATATAAGCACATGCTTCTCTAATTTTTGATCAGGATAATCGTTAGTAGAATGATTCGAATAAATAGGATTGCACTTCAATTCCGATCCCCTCCCATCTGAGATTTTAAATCACTCTCTCCATATACTACTACTCCATACATATTAAATCCTATCACTGCATCCTTAATTGAAATTCCATCAGATATTTCTAAAATATCTTTAAAATTTGATGCTTTGAAATATGCCTCTAAGCCCTTATAAAGAGGTTTATCAAACATTGCCGAGTATACAGTTCTTCGAGAAGTGCTATGTATGACTTTGATATTTTCCCTAACTAAGTTCCCGTGTTCATCACAAAGAACAGCAAATGTGATATATGCTGGCATTTTGTTTTTGAAATCACTTGTCATATGAATAACTTTCTCATACTCCCTTGTATTTCCCTCTTTAAACGCATCTATCATATATACAAAATATGGGAATGCTTTCTTTTGAGCATTTTCGTTGCTTATATATAATTTGCATAGCATTACTATTTTTTTCCAGTCATCATCTAACATAGAAATACGTTGCTTTTCCGTAAACGGAGGCTTTCCAGTCATATGTACCCACAAAAGACGTATGTATAGGTATAATGTTCTTGGATTTTTTTTCACAATATTCAAGTAATTTTCAAGTATCTTTATTGCATTAATGACGTCATTCATTTCATTCTTATCCGGAACTTTATTAAAGCCATATCCATTAAGCGCAATCATTGCCATTCTATATATTCCAACGTCAGATTCTTCCTTAAGTAGACGAATATTTGTTTCGTCAATTTCTTGAAATAATTTCGCCAACTCTAAAATTTTTAACGTTTTAGCATAAATACTATCACCAAAGTCACTATAAGGCTCATCATTAACTTCATCTACAATTTGCAGCATGCGGCTTAATGTCTTATCTCTATATGTTCCTTCTTTCATTAATGGATAAACCCGAAGGCTAGCATCAAAAAATGCACCCGCAGAAAATCGATTCAACTCTATCGCCATAGCATCATCAACATATTTATTTATTTGTTCAAATATTTCCAGTTCTTCTTTCGTTATACTTTCCTTTGATTGAATACTCCTCAATAAATTTGAACAAAGTTCTACCTTCAACCTACTCAGTTGCTTTGAATTATCATACCTTCCATGACGGTTAATAGCCTTATTTAACCTAGAACGTGCCGCTAGTAAAAGATTATTCTGCTCTAAATAATTCGAGTTATCCGTATATGCTTCCCTAATTAAGTGGCTAGAAACCAAAATCGCTTCATCATTCATATCATTATTAGAATTGTTAATTTCCCTTGCGATACTTAGAAAATATTCTCTGTATCTCAAGGGATCAGGTCCGTTTGGTCCAAATTTCCGAATCAAATTCACCACTTGCATAGATTCGCTAAATGAATCATCTACATCTCTGATATCATTAAAATTTGTATTATGAATAATCTTCAAAAGGCTAGTAACTTCTAAATTCAATAGTTCCTTATCCGCAAAGGCAACATCTTCTTGAACCTGTTCCTCTAAAAATAGAGATGCCATAAGTGATCTGCGAAATCGAACTGTTAATGTAGCATCTTCGTAAGACACCATCTCTATAACACTGCTACGATCGATACATGCAGCCAATTCTCCCCAATCGTATCCACATTCCTCTTCATAAACCCTATAAATAACCATTGCTGGCAACTCTAATCCATATTTACCCGCAACCGCTATCATATTATATATATCAGAGACAAAGCGCCTATACTCTTCTGAATTGTCTGGCTTCTCAAACCCTAAATTTTCATAAAGAATTGCAAAACAATTATTTTGAAATTTCTCGTCCGCATATTTTTTCAGCCACTCTACAAAATCATTCTCCGCTAATTGCACCTCATTCTCCACCGAATGTCGTTGAGACTTATGAAGATCCTCAAAGAGGCGATACAAGATCAGCAAAAACCAATTGCCCTGATCAGAATAAGTTTTTATTGCCGCCCTCTTTCTCTCCTGTTTTAAATTGTCAGAAATATGAGATATTGTATGATGGATTTCATCAAAATGTTTTGCATATTCTGGTGCAACCTTGCTCAATGCATCACGTAACGCAGGCATTTCCGTCTCTTCACTTAAGTCGTCCCCCAATGCCAAAGTTATAGCATTTCTATTTCCCTTTTGCGATTTATCACCAATAACATATTTACTTCCAGCAACAACAACATTACATTCCTCTAGGTGTTTTCTAAGATCATCGTACAGATAATCATTATCATAAAAATTTCCGTCCCAAATAACAACTGTTTTTCGGGCACCAAGTTTCTCATTTATTTGATTTCTAATAAGTCTAAATAGCTGCTCAAAATATCTATTATCTTTCATTTCTGCTGTTATATATATAACAGGATATCGCTTTTGCTGACGTAATCTATACGCTAAATTTCCTAGACATGCTGATTTTCCAGAAGCATTTCTACCTTCAATTACAATAACTTTACTCTTTGCTGGATCATTGTTGCGAAGTTGCCGTTCTACCTCATCAAACAATTTATCATCAATATCTCTCTTAAAGTAGAACCCAGATGCATACCCCCCCCATAATGGTTCAGAGTTTTCCGTTGATAAAAACCTCATAAAGTATTCTTTGCAATCTAAATAATTAGGGTAGTCCAAAATGGAGTCGTCTAATAATATAATCGACCTATGAAGTTGGTTCAAGGAATCAGTCCCAATCCTTCTTACTGATTTTCCTGTTTTATCCAGCAACGAGTCAAGCGTAATCTCAACTGAATCTTCTTCATCATCCACATCAAAAATAGAATCGTCTATTTGTATTTCTCGTTCATGAACCCAATCATAAAAGCTACCCTCTAAAAGCACAGCAATCCCCTTAGAAATTAACTTTTGAATTTGAGGCTTTCTTTTTGCTTTATCTGAAAGATTAAAGAAATATATAGATTGCTTGGGGCAAGAAATAAACGCATTGAAATCCTTTTCTGTAACCCAATCAAGTTCTGGGTCCCAACCGTCAACAACTAAAACTCCCCTTAAATTGACTTTTGTAACAATCTGCCCCCATATTTGGTCTTTTGAAGTTTCCGCCCTCATCTGCTCTTCATAAGTCAAAGGTATATTTCCCTGTTCATTGCCCGCTTGTCCAAATAAATAACTTAACTTCTTCTTCCTTTTGCTAAAGTAATCGGTCTTTATTTCTGTATGACGAACTATAGCGCTAAGTGACTGAAACCCCGGCATTGCATGCATCAACGAAGTAATAATTCCACTCCAGCCTAAAGGTGCAATTCTATCAAACCTATTATCATGTATTGCTGATCCTGCATTTATAATACTGTTCAAGATAGCGTTTTTCTCTTCTGGATTCTGTTCACAATATTCGATTAATGATGTGATTAATTCGGAGTAACTTATATTATTACTATTTTTAATCACGATTTCTCTATATTTCTCATTGAGATTTTTTAAAAGCAAATTCTGTTCATACATTTGCCCAAGAAATAGTATAGAAGTTTCAATTGGTATTCTAATCATTAATTCATCAAATTCAAACATGATTTATTCCTTTCCTTAATCATTCCTTAAACTATTTATTTGATAAAGTATTGCTTAACCGTTTATATTAAATTACAGCTTCACATACCCGCCGCCGGGCACCTCCACGGTGCGCAGATCCTCCACCGCCAGCCAGGCACTTTGGGCCGAGGGATTGTATACCTGCGTGCCGTCCGCAGAGTACTGCAGATTCCGCAGCACCTGCAGATAGTCGATGATCTCAATATTGGTGGCATACCAGATATCCTCTCTGCCCCCCACAATCCGGCAAAACGCCTCAATCCGGTCCCAGTTGCCGTCCACGTCAAACTCATAGCTATGCCCCCATACATACAGCAGCTTCAGGTACTGCCGTTTGGGAAAATCCGCAAACCACTGCGCCATCTCCAGAAGCCTGGGATGATTGTGATGACAGGTAGGATGCCATTCCATGGGATCCGAGGGCAGCTCAAAACCCTCTGTCTCCTCCACCACTCTGGCATAGGCAATGCCCAGCTTTTGAAACAAATCTTTGATCTCTTCATTATAAGAACCGTTGGGATAGGCATGGCCCCGCACCAGTCCCCCGGTGATCCGTTCCAGCCCCTCCCGGTCCTCCAGAATCTCCTTCGCCGCCTGTACCAGGGGACATCTGGCAATGGTGGGATGGGTCATGGTATGGGTGGCAATCTCATGCCCCCGATACAGCCGGGGTATCTGCTCCGGCTTCAGGCGAATCTCCATGTCCATCAGACCATAGTTCAGGTTAAAAGTCCCTTTGATGCCGTATCTGTTAAAAATCTCCAACAGTCTTTCGTCTGCCAGCTTGCCGTCGTCATAACTCATGGTCAGCGCCTTGGCCCTGCCGCCGGGGAATGCCTGATATATTCTCATATGCACATACCTCTATTCTGCCGTATACACGATCCTCTACACCTGCCGCTCCAAAAGCACATACTCATACTCATGTTCAATCAAATGCCTCACATACTCCCTGCCGCCGCTGCCCTGGCGGATCAGGGCGCCCACGGAAGGAAGCTGCTGGGCCTTCAGTTCCAGGCGGACCGCCTCGGCCAGCGCCTTACCCAGCCCCTGATGTCGGGGATCCACTCCCATGTACAGCATGACATAACTCTCCGGTTTCTTTTTCCGGGAGTGAATTTTCAGCATTTTCATAAAACCGTTTTTCCCGTACACCTCATTTCCGAAATTGGGTACGGAGATAAAGAATCCCACGGCCTCCCCTTCATAATAGGCCATCTTGACCATGCTGTAGTTGAGAATGGACTTCAAGTACTTAAACAACTTCCGAAATTCTTTTTCGGTTATTCTCTTATAACCCGGGAAGCTGCTGTAAACTTCCATCAGCAGTCCGTAAACCTCTCCCAGAATTCTGCGGAACTCCCGGGGCCCGGGACTTTTGATCACATAGCCCGCCTCCTGCATTTTGGCCAGTCTCTCTATATACTTCTCGCAATCCTTATCGCTGCGCACCGGCATATAATGATTGGAGACATATTGTTCCCACATCTGGAAGCCGTTCTCTTCCCAGAGCCGAAGATAATAGTCCTTATTATAGGACTCCCCTGTGTACGGATTGCCAAAGCGGTTGGTTTTCAGCCCGTACCGGATCCAAAAAGAGCAGTCAATGGGGCCGGCAATGCCCTTCATCCCCAGATCCCTGACAATTCCAAAAGCCGTGTGAAACAGCAGCCCTGCGGCAGCGTTGTTGTTCTCGCTCTCGAAATAGCCCAGATAAGCGGTGTCATCCTCCGGGTAGACGGTGACCACGCCCCGGCTCACAGCCCGCCCGTCCTCGTAGATCAATATGGGAGTGGCCGTAAAATAATGACTCAGGGCATGCCTGCACTCCAGGATGGCCCGTTCCTCCTCCTTATTCTGCATCATTTCATGCCGGGCATAGATTCGTTCCGGCAAATCCAGAAACTCCTGAATATACTCTTTGCTGCGCCGTCCGAAAATAACTGCGTTAAGACTCATTTGAAACGCCCTCCCTGTTCTTCCGCCCTTGCCCCTCCTCCGCCTTTTCCAGCGCCAGGAGCTTTGCTTTCCTGTCTACCCCGCCCGCGTATCCGGTCAGGCTTCCATCCGTTCCCACCACTCTGTGACAGGGAATCACAATGGAAATCGGATTGTGCCCTACCGCTCCGCCCACCGCCTGCGCGGACATTCGGGGCAGTCCCTTCAGCCGGGCAATTTCCTTTGCAATCTCCCCGTAGGTCAATGTTTTTCCGTAAGGTATCTTCTGCAGGATTTCCCAGACCGCAAGGCGGAAAGGGCTGCCCTTCAGATGTATAGGTGGCAGAAAGTCGGGCTCTGTGCCGGAAAAATAGAGGGCCAGCCACCGTTTTGCCGCCTCCAGCGCCGGCGTGTCTTTTTCTTCATGCGCCGGTTCCAGTTGATCCGCAAAGTATTTCGCCCCCTCAAACCATAGCCCGGTGAGTCCGGTTTCATCGGCCGCCAGGAGAATCCCGCCCACAGGCGATTGATAATGACTGATATATTGCATTCGGCACATCCTTTCGTTGCGGGTCCCGCTGCCCCAGTGTACTGATGCGTTCCTCAAATAACCGTCCCTTCCGCATATCCGGACAGTTCCATAATAGCATACGGAAAAGAAGAACACAATACGGCGCATGCATTGTCTTTTCTCGCCCCGGATACTTTTGACGCCATTCCCGAATTGGTGCTGCAGACCCGGGCGGATCCCATGGGCGAGTCAAACGGACTGTTAAAAGAAGGGGATGACTATATCACCAAACTTTGCCGGGCATGCGGAAAAAGACCGCCTCCAGGCTGCCAGACCGCAAAACAGGAGAAAGCGACAACTACATAAATGTCGTTTTCTCCTGTTCGTGCAATCTTTTGCCCCTTATTCCTATTGCATTAAATCTGATAACTGATAGAAAATATAATAATCCGCATCATGCTCATCAAGAAAATGTAAATCCTTTTCGTCTGTTTCTTCGTCAGTTCTCAGTTTCACCTCATCCTTGCCATTTCTCTCTATTGCCAATACTGCGCCGTCATATTCTTCTGGAACCGTGATTGTATACACGATATCGGCAGCCAGATCAAATGTACAATTATAAATTGACTCGTCCCCGCCAGTCCAATCCGAAAAACCGCTTTCCGAATTTGTATCTTTTGTATAGCTTACTGTATAAGTGTTTCCATTCCATTCATAGTTTTTGATATGCTCGTTTGTTTCACTTCCATAAGTGCCCTGGGACGGTACGAGTAACCCGGTGTAGTGATCCCCAACACTAAAAGCAGCCCAGGATGCTTCAATTCTAAATCCACCGCTGAACTTTGTAGTATCTAAATATACTTCCGCAGATAATGATACTTCGTATGGAATGGTAACATCAATGTAGCCTTCCTGTTCTGAAGGTTCGGTTCTTATTTCTCCAAAACTATAATGTGCCATTCCTACATCTGCCCAAAGACCATCTATCTCCACAATCTCTCCATCCTTTGAAAAAGCCGCAGCAAATGGCAGTTCCATATCCTGCAAATTTTCAAAGGTAATATTGTTTTTCACACAATAGGGTTCTGGTAAAGGTTCTCCTTCCGTCAAACTGCATAAAGCACAGGTTTTCGGTTCTGTATAGGTCGGCTCTAACCACTCATGGTCTAGTGGCTCCCCCTCTGTTTCTCCACATACTTCACAATATTTTGCCTTTTCGCAAGTGGCCTCTATCCATTTATGGGCAGCAACTTCTCCCTCGGTTTCTTCACACTCGCTGCATGTTTTAGGTGCCAAACAAGTAGCATCTACCCATACATGCTCATGCCCGCAACTCGTCAAACTAATTGCAAATGTGCATATTATGGGTAATAAAATAAATTTTCTCTTCATTTTGGGATCTCCCTCTCTTTAGAATTAGTATTCTGAAACGCACAGGCATTGTACCATAATATTTCCAATATTTCAACATATCGTTTAATGCATATACTGCCATTTGTGTCAAATCGTATTTTATTGCTGAACCGATGGCATTAGCTGACATCTTCCATTATATCAGCGTAAAACTGCCGCATTGCAAATATTCGCAATGCGGCAGCCGCGTTTTTAGGTATTAGCACCAAAGGCTCTCCTGACAGATTCCATAATTTCCTCTCGCAGGGCATTTACATCCAATTCACTGAGAACGGCATCTCTGATTTCTTCCTGCACCTCATCCAGATCTATTTCGCCCATGATCTCATCAGCGATATTCTGCATCAGTTCAGGCCAATCCAGCAGATTGGAAGATGATCGAATCACTCCAAGGCCTTTTTCTCCGCTGCCCTTTCCATGGATCAATCTTTCAGTGGCATACCAGGTATTGGCCGGCCAGCCATCCTCAAAATAAATATTGTGGCGCTGAGGCCTCTGTTTTTCATAGGGATCGACCACATCCTGCAAATCCTTGTACACATCGGGCTCTTCCGCGCTTATCAGCGCCATGGGGGCTTTAATGGCCACAAACTGAAATTGGGTGAATTTTGCCTGTGTGGTGGTAAACGGTATGTCATAATATTCCCAGCCGTTGTATTTCTTTAACGGTTTGATGTACCCCCGGTTCAGGCGGAAGCGCAGTCCTGTATCAAACTCATGGTTGGATGCGGTGATGCCGCTGTCCGTGAACATGATCTGCAGCTGGCAGACTTCATCGCTACGGTCATTCTCACCGCCATTTAGCCAAAATACAAAATGATACTCCGTTTCCGGCTCCAGCATCTGCAAACCGTTAGTGACGTAGCTTGCGGCATCCCAGTTCCAGGTGCCCAGCGATAAGACCTCCACCACGCTTGGAGCATTGGCCACAGCACCTGCAAGCGGATTGCTGATCATGAAACGGTCACAGACGGTTTTTGCGCCTCCATCGGGATTTTTGCGCCATGCTGTAGGGATTATTGTTATGAAATTGGTGTTTGCCATCTCTATGTCCTCCATATTGTCATATGTCGGGCATTGTCTGTATAGACGGATTGCATTGTCGGAAACAAACTCTGCCCGACGTTTTTTTATAAGTCCTTTTGCTCTTTTCGGATAGGTATAACCAATCACTGTATCCTGCTCATCCAGAACGCATACAGTCTGTCTGTTTTTTTCCATGGGTGTCCTCCCCGGATTGATTACCTTTGTATCTGCGTTTTTTTTATGGGTGCCTTCCCCGGATACATATTTATTTTATAGTATAGGATGCCTCAAGTCAATCGGCAACCAGGAAATATTTCTTGCCTTTTCTGAGCAAAAATGATATTCTAAATCCAGATTCGAATATCGGATTTTCTGAACATGGTATCTTAACTCCGGCGGCGCCGGAGACACATGGGGAATTCTCCCCGTATTTACCTGACATTTTTTCACAGAAAGGCAAGGATTTTTTGTGCTGTCCGGCGTTTCGGTTTTCCTTCCGGCTTTTTTCCTGTCTTTCTGCAGCCTTTACGGCAGAAAGGAATTATTATGACTGAAAACAGGCCATCAGGAGCGGACAATATTACTCTCGGCAACCCTAATGTAAGAGACGGCAGCAGCAAATTGATTTTTGGCGACAACATACTCACCTGCCAGTTTCTCCGAGATTACGCAGACCTGGAAATCCTGCGGCACATCCAGCCGGAGGATTTGGAGGATGTATCCGAGCGCTATGTCCGTCTGCACAGTACGGAGCGCAACAGCGATACCGTCAAAAAAGTGGATATTTCCAAATACTTTCCCTCAGATCCCTGCGCAAACCCATTGGGACTGCCTCTTTATATCATTTCTTTGGTTGAACATAAATCCCGGGTGGAGTATAATGTAATCATGCAGGTCTTACGTTATATGGTTTATATCTGGGAAGACTATGAGAAGGATATGGAGCGGCTATTTCCCGGGATCAGCAGCAGAAAAGACTTCCGTTATCCCCCCATATTGCCCATCGTGTACTATGAAGGCACAAAAAAGTGGACCGCCCCCGCCGACCTGGCAGACAAAATTTTCTGCGGGGAATTGTTGGGCAAATATCTGCCCCATTTCCGATATCAACTGATAATGCTTCATGAATTCAGCAACGAAGAACTGCTGGCCCGGAAAGACGAAATCTCCCTTGCCATGCTGATTAACAAAATCCAGACTTACGAGGATGTTTCCGCCTTTTCCGATCTGCCCCAGGAACAGATTCAGCATATTTTAAAGAATACACCAGAAAATATTCTGGAGATAATGGCAGAAATTTTGCGTGCCTTGCTCTATCGTATCAAATTGCCGGAAAATACAGTGGAAGATACTGTCGCAAAGATAAAGGAGCGGAAAATGGGAATATTATTTGAAAATGTGCAGATGGACTTTGAAGAAGAAAAGAGAAAGGCTGACGAAGCCATGCGAATCGCCGATGAAGCCACGCGGAAAGCCGATGAAGTCCAGCGAAAAGCCGATGAGCAACTGCAGATATACGGGGAAATTATTACCCTGTTAAAGCAGGGTAAAACAGACGAAGAAATTATTGCCCATTTCATGCAGTGCTTTTCCTGGAGTGAGGAACAGGCTAGGGAAAAAGCGAGCCGCTTCCTCCTTTCTTCGTAATCGGATTTTTAGGCGTTTGCTTAGGTATCTCTTATGAATTGAAGGAAGTTCCTGAGACCCCCACCTCCTATTGAAAGTGGACATAGCCTCAGCTTGATTACTCCCATACCATGTAAACCTTATCTTAAGTCTATAAATTTTTTCATTCCTCATAAGATAAAAAATAAATTTTTTCATCCAAATCAGTTTCTAATAATGAGTTTTTTACGATTATCAACATATTACCATATGCCAAAACACATCGAATAACTGACTGCCCATTTTCTGTATCATAATTTCGAATATCCAAAGTACCTTTCTGAGTATCCAGTCGATAAATATTATTCGTATTTCTAACATAAAAAATCTCATACTTTGTATTATTACTGGAATTAGGAACATACTCCAAATCGTTTTCACATAAAAGAACATCAATGCCATCTACTGAATATTCGCATAATATAGAATTTCCAGAATAATCTGTAATGCAAAAATAATTGTCAAAAGCATAAAACACACCAATATTATCTGTTATTGCATAATCTATGAAGATTGAAGATATATCAATTGCCTCAACAGTAGAGAAATTAAAGGTATACTTCACTATATAATATTCCGCACTGGAGGCATGAACATTTTTTTCAAGAGTGTATAGATATTCGTTATCACTGTCAATATAGATTATGTTATGCTCTGTATATACATCGGTAAACGAAGATGCTGCATTTGAATTCAGAGTAACTTGTTCTATCTGTCCACTTTCTTTTATTACCTCAAGAAAGATATTTCGAGAGCCATCCGGGAAAAAGTCTTCCTGTAAGGCGACAATCTGCTTATTCATTTCAATTACAGGAATTAATTTCTGAGAATATTTGTTTTCTGATATGGGTTCCATTTTCATCTTTGAAAAATCCATAGCATACAAAACATTTTTCATCCCATCACCGTAGTATGTACTTATATAAAAATATAGCGTATCATCTACAATTATTTTGCTTCTGCCTTTTAACGCAAAGTCTGAAATAGATGCTATTTTATGTTTGAAGCCGGTTTGAAAATCATAAACATAAAAATCCGCATTTGTATTTTCCATTTCCATATAAAAAAGTTTACTTTCAAATATATCTATATATGTCCGCAAACCTGATTTTTCAAATGAAACTGTCTGCGCCTGTGTTATGCTATTAGCTTGATTATCTGTTGAAGAAGAAATAATTGGCTCAGAAGAACATCCCGTAAAAAGGATTATGCAGATCCATAGCAATATCTTTTTCATTGTTGCCCTCCACATTATATATGAAAATTGAGGGGAGAAAACTCTCCCCTCATGCATAGTGCTTTTTAATCTAATACATCAAACCGATATTTACACTATTATATGCCTTAAAAATTCTGTCAGCAGGTTGAATGTATCCCCAAGGCTTATCTGTGCCGAGATCATTATAACCAATCCAAGGATCCCCAAGTTTAAATTCTGACTTATCGCTTTTTGCGCCATATACAGACACAAAATGCCCGCCAGAAGAATACTGCCACCCATCGTTTTCGGAGAATGCCAGGCCTATAATTGGCGGCGCATCATAAGTTACTACACCAGAATACAAGTAATCTTTCATTTTTGTTTCTGTGGCCTGATATTTAGACACATAGGTGTTTTCCGATTGTTCTTCATTGATGTATTTAAGCATATCAGAAAGATAAGTTCCTTCTGTAGATGTTGTGCCACACCCTTTGGCAATTTCAGCCTGTGTAGGAGTGTCCCCGTTAAGATACTTCAAAGCAGCCTGCACCGCAGCAGGACCGCAGTTATAGCTTGTTGTCTGATTATATATGGCATAACCTGAAAGATACGTCCACGTTGCTCGGGGCATAACTGTAGATTCAGTGGTAATAGGCTTGGACTGCATCTGATTCGATTCAATGATGTCTTCCATTGTGGCAGGACGCGCACCAAAAGAAGTTGTTACGGTATTTATGGAACGAGTTTCTACTCCAACGTAAACCGTTTCAGCTTCCAAACATCCTTCATCAGCAATATCCTCGCTTGCAAATACTGTGGTGTTAAAAGAGCAAAACATAATAATGACTAATAAAATACAAAATTCTTTCATATATATCCCTATGATAGTATGGTTTTTAAATCTTAAATCATTTCTGTACATTGTAAATAGTGAGTTCCTTTTGCCAGCAGATAGCGTCTTGGTTTCCTCCTCCGCACTACAAGTCATAGTGGCTCGATATGTACCCCTGGATACTTGTTTCACCAATCGTAGTACTTCTTGTGCTGTTGGAATCTTCCCAAAATTCTTCATCATGCCCCCACAAAAAATAGTAAGTTTCATACTGTAAGAACTTATGCTGTTATTCTCGGCTCAACTTGCACACTCATCCCCTTTGCGTAAGCCAGTTCATACAGTACTAACCCAGAAACTAATACAAAGTGAAAATCCACGCTATCTTACATATTCTTTTCATTGGCAAATTCCACTTCTATATAACAATAACGAAACAAGTGGCCTTGTTTGTCGCATTTTAAAAATTTCAATTATACATATTTCATTGACACGCAGGTTTTCCGCCATTAATACAAGAAACATATTCATTGTACTCACGGTATGCATTAGCGAAACCTTTAGAGTATATGGGTATAGTTATATCTTTTCCATCAATCTCAATCATTGCTTATCATATACATAATAAGAATACTTTATAGATATATTATATCATGTGGTACAATAAAGCGCCATACTATAATCAAAAATATTTAACAAAAAGTTTGCAGGTTTTAACCGTCCTGCAGATACTTTTTTATTCAACTGTAAAACGCCCGCACAATTTCCTATAATCGGGCATCCCTTTGCACTATATCTGTATTCAACGTGCGGCTTCCGTTGTTGTGTGCAGATGTATTTTATTGTATAATGCATTTATCAGAACACATTACAAAGCAGTTTCCGCCGTCGGCATCTTCCGGGCGGAGGAAGCATTTCGCACCTCCATATGCGAAACTTCCAAGGAAAGGAAAACATGTATGATGAATGACTCCAGACGCAACAGACAAAACGGGTTCCAGACCATGGGACCGGACGGCAACTGGCAGAAAGGCGGGGGCGGCAATTTAAAGCCCGGACGGTCCATGGGCAAAATCCTGGGCTTCGGGGCCCTGGCAGCCCTGGTGCTGATCCTGGCATTCGGGGCCACCTACCAGATTCGGGAACAGGAGCAGGCCGTACTGATCACCCTGGGAAGAGCCCAGGCCGTCACCGAACCGGGACTGCATTTCAAGATCCCCTTCATCCAGAGGGTGCGCAAAGTAAACACCACCATTCAGGGATTTTCCATCGGTTATGACAGTGATTACAACACCTCCGGCGCAGATGAATCCCTGATGATCACCTCGGATTACAACTTCGTAAACGTGGACTTTTTCGTGGAGTACAGATACTCCGATCCGGTCAAGGCGCTGTATGCTTCCCGGGATCCGGTGAATATCCTGAAAAACGTATCCCAGAGCTGCATCCGAACCGTTATCAGCAGCTATACTGTGGATGATGTGCTGACCACCGGCAAAAACGAGATTCAAGCCGCCATCAAATCCATGATCGTGGAACAGCTGGATGAGCAGGATCTGGGAATACAGCTTGTCAACATCACCATTCAGGACTCCGAGCCCCCTACTACGGAAGTCATGGAAGCCTTCAAGGCTGTGGAGACTGCCAAGCAGGGCAAGGAAACCGCTCTGAACAATGCCAACAAATACCGCAATGAACAGCTGCCCAAGGCCCAGGCCCGGGTAGACGGCATCATTAAAGACGCGGAGGCCCGGAAAACCGAGCGTATCAATGAGGCCACCGCCCAGGTAGCGCGGTTCAACGCCATGTACGAAGAATATGTGAAGAATCCCATTGTAACCAGGCAGCGTATGTTTTTCGAGGCCATGGAGGAAGTGCTGCCGGGATTAAAGGTCATCATCGAAAGCCCTGACGGGGATATGCAGACCATCTACCCCATCGACTCTTTCACGAATCCCGGGCAGACCGGCAGTTCCGGAGAGAGTTCAGCGGACCCATCACCATCGGTTCAGGGGCATAATACAGATACCATCGGCGAATAGATGCCGAACCCATCATCGCATTATTACAGACATTGCAGTGGTCCGGGACAAACCAGACTACCTGCATGCGGAAAAGAGGTAAGTATGAAAATAGCCAAAAGAGCAACCATTATCATTGCGGTTCTGGCCCTGCTGATCGTGGGAGCCAACTGCCTGGTGATCACCAATGAAAACCAATACAGCCTGATCCGCCGTTTTGGAAAGATAGATTATGTAATAGACCAAGCCGGGGTCAGCTTCAAACTCCCCTTTATCCAGAGCGTGGACACTTTACCCAAGGAAACTCTGCTGTATGATCTGTCCTCCTCGGATGTGATTACCAGTGACAAAAAGACCATGATCTGCAACAGCTATATCCTGTGGCATATTACAGATCCCCTGCTATTTGCCCAGACCCTGAATTCTTCCATCGGCAGTGCTGAGAGCCGCCTGGACACCGTGGTCTACAACTCCACCAAGAACGTGATCTCCAGCACCACCCAGGATGAAGTGATCTCAGGCCGCAACGGCACACTTTCCGACGCCATCATCGCCAGCATCGGCAATACATTGAGTCAGTACGGGATTGAACTGCTCTCCTTTGAGATCAAGCAGCTGGATCTGCCCAGCGACAACAAGGCCGCCGTGTACGAGCGCATGATATCCGAACGCGACAACATTGCCGCCACCTACACGGCAGAAGGCAACTCCGAGGCCCAGATTATCCGCAATACCACAGATAAAGAAGTCACCGTGATGTTATCCGAGGCGGAGAAAGAGGCTGAGATTTTAATTGCGGAGGGAGAAGCCGAATACATGCGGATTCTATCGGAAGCCTACGCAGATCAGTCCAAGACCGAGTTCTACTCTTTTGTGCGCAGTCTGGACGCTCTGAAAGCCTCCATGACCGGCGGCAACAAAACCGTGATCCTCTCCCCTGATTCCCCTATCGCGGAAATCTTCTATGGAAGATAGGTTATAATCTTATAAATATAGAAAGCATAACAGCCCGGACGGTTCATCCGCCCGGGCTGTTAAAGTATAATCCTGCATTACGACTGGGAATCCTCCTGCCCCCGTAATTTTATTTTACTGAAAAAGCAGTAATACACACCAAACAGCACAGTGGTGATCACCCAGGTCAGAGGATAGCTGAAAATAATGGTAGTGATGCCGGGATAACGGGGCACCGCCGCCACGATCCACACCACCCGGATCAGACATACCCCCGTAAGGCAGATCAGCGTGGGGATCCAGCAGTCACCCACACCCCGCAGCGCGCCGGAGAGAATTTCGATACAGATATAGGTTATATAAGTAGGCACCAGAAAACGGGTCATCTCCACTCCGATCCGCAGCACCTCCCCGTCGTTGATGAAGAAAGTATAGATCTTTCCGCAGGTAAGGTACAAAAAGGCAGACACCACCACCGTGGATACCAAAGTCATACCCAGGCAGCTTCGGATGCCCTTTCTCACCCGATCTATCTTCCCCGCGCCGTAATTCTGCCCCACGAAAGTGGTGATGGCAATTCCGAAAGCGCTGATAATCATCCAGAACACCACATCCAGCTTGCCATATACGGTCCACGCCGCCACGGTGTCCGTTCCCTCCCCATTGATGGCGGTCTGGATGATAATATTGGACAGACTGTACATGACGGACTGTAATCCCGCAGGAAAACCGATGCGGATAATCCTCTTAAACATCCTTCCGTCAAAGCTGATCTTTTTGATTTCCAAACGGTGCATATCTTCCGTGCGCATCAGCACCAGTACCACCAGCAGCGCGCTGAACATCTGGGACAGGATGGTGGCCAGGGCCGCTCCCGCCACCCCCATGCGCAGCACCACCACCAGCAGTACATCCAGCACGATATTGGCCAGACAGCTCGCGATCAGAAAATACAGAGGCCTCCTGGAATCTCCCACCGCCCGAAGAATACCTGCCCCCACATTGTAGACCAGATTGCCCACCATTCCCAGAAAGTATATCCGTATGTACAGGGTGGCCGGTTCCAGCACATCTGCCGGGGTGTCCATGGCCCGCAGTATCCCCGGCGCGGCCAACAGGCCGCAGACAGTCATCACCAGCCCGCCCACCAGGCTGAAGGCCATGGCCGTGTGTACTGCATAGCCCACCATCTCCTCTCTTTTTGCCCCGTAATACTGGGAGATAATCACCGTAGCCCCGCTGGCCAGTCCCACAAAAAATCCCACCAGCAGGTTAATTACCGTGCCGGTGCCGCCTCCCACCGCAGACAGGGCCTCCTTCCCCACAAAACGGCCCACGATCAGAGCATCCGCCGCATTGTATAGTTGTTGAAAGAAAGTGCCGAACAGAATGGGGAAGAAAAAGAGCAGGATCTGTTTCCAGATCACGCCCTCTGTAATGGCATTTTCCTTTTGCGGATTAATCTTCTGTGTATCCATGACGTTTTTTCTACCTCCGAATAATCTTTCTGTTGTTTCAAATCGGACTTTATATGTTCCGGCTTCCTGGAACTCCATTTACAATCCTGACAATTCCCATGTGAATCATCTTTTCAATACTTGGGAGGAAGGTAAACAGACCAGAGATGAGACGGAATAAAAGATATTTTAGACTATACTACAAAATGATATGTAAGTCTACTACTTTTTCGAAAAAATGCTATTCGTGAAAATGCGGGTCTTTGACAGTTTCTTCACAAATCCATTTCGCTGAACTCCAGTATATATAAGGCTTTAAGCCTTCTTTTTTTT
>ERZ808054.357-NODE-357-length-48248-cov-5.643748_pt1 | contig 48248 bp, 34 predicted proteins | sample MGYA00380201_ERZ808054 | MGnify/ENA primary metagenome ERZ808054 (study PRJEB31490, sample SAMN06133419) | mouse gut metagenome | isolation source: Z5_2 | host: mice | place: China: Chengdu | collected 2015-05 ...
ATCAAGTCGGGAAGCGCGCGGGCGTCCGTGTGCATAGAAACGGGCAGGGGGTCTGATGTTCCCCTGCCCGTTTCCATATCTGTATCTTAATATTCATAATCCACATATTCCGTGTCTTTGCGGAGTTTTCCGTGAACGACACTGCTCCTGTACTCGCTCGTGTCATCGATCTGATATTTGATACCCTTCCTGTGGTCTGCCATGATGTTTCTCTGGTTATCCGTCAGGGAATTGGGAATCTCCGCCTCCGTGATCATGATGTCCGCCACCTGCGTGACCGGCGCATACGCAAACTCACTGAACTCCGTGTAGTATGTGTTCATCAGGATAAACTCACCTGTATCCATATCGGACGGATAGATGTCGACCGCCTTGTCATACCCTGTCCGGAACTGGAAGATCGCAAGCTGTCCCTTTAATTCCACATCGTTGTTGAACAGGTACTGTACCGTCCTGTCCCCGAAATCATTGACCGATTCATGCTTCGACACGTTGAGGTCAATGTCGCTCTTGATCTTATCCTCGTAGAGCATCTTGAAGGACACGCCGAGTTCATCGTTGATCTTTGTATACAGGATCACTTTTTTGCCCACATAGCTGTTGTAGATGTCTTTCTTGATGATCTTCTGCTTGTTCAGCGTCAGATAGACAAACTCATATCCCAGCTCCGCAGCGGTCTTCTGCGCATCCGCGATCTGATGATCCGCGTTGTTCTTGATCCCGATCGCCCCCGCGGAAGTGACCGAATCCATCTTCACATAACAGATCACCCCAATGTTGACCCTGTACCAGCCGTTGGAGTACGCACCGATCACCTGCACCGGAATGTTGGCGCCGATCGTCGTGAGAACTGTTGACTTGTAATCAGGCTCTGCATAGACCACACAGTTTTCCTTTGTGTAGTACGTATCCTTCATCGCTGTATAGGTCGGTCCCTTGGCGTATGCCACCATATCCGCACTCGCTGCGGGCGCGCACAGCACTGCGGCAGCCAACATGACTGCAGCGGCTTTCATCTTAAACCCTTTTCGCATCTCATAACCTCCCCGCTATCAGTAATTCTCGATCTTTGTACCCTCCGGAAACGAATTCGTCTGGTAGGAGCACTTCGAATTGACTGTTACCTCCTTGAACGCAGCGTCCGCGAACGCCGATGAGCCAATGCTGAGTGTATTCTTCGGTATGGTAACGGTCGCAAGCGCCGTACAGCCAGTAAATGCATTGTCTCCAACGCTGATCACCGACTTGGGCAGCGTCAGCTCCGTGATCCCTGTACAGCCTGAGAACGCGGATTCGGGGATCGCCTCGATCCCGGAGCGGATCTCAAGAGTCTTGATCCCGGTGCAGCCCATAAAGGCGTTGTCTATCATCGTCCGCATCGTGCCGGGAAGCCTGACGCTCTCGATCGCCGTGCAGCCCTCAAAAGCGCTCTCACCGATAAATTCCAGCTCATTGGGCCATTTTGTCAGCGCCATCGCCACACAGCCGGTAAATGCTTCCTTCTCCACCCGCTTCAACGAGGAGGGCAGTTTTGTCATCTCCATCTTGACACAGTTGTTAAATGCCTGCTCCTCGATCGTCTCGATATCGCTCGAGAGCCTGACAGTCTTTAGATCCGTACACTCGTTAAACGTCTTTTTGCCGATCCTGGTCACGCCGTCGGGTATCGTGATCCGCGCAAGCTTTGAACAGCTGTCAAACGCGCCCTCACCCATCTCGGTCAGTCTGTCGGGCAGTGTGACATCGACCAGAAATTCACTGCTCTTAAACACATTTTTCCCGATCTTCTCGACCGTGTCGGGAAGCGATATCCGCACTAATGTCTTCGAGCTGGCAAATGCAGAGTCCGATATCTCCGTGACCGGCTGACCCTCTATCGTGTCAGGAACATCGAGCGTCGCCGCACTGCCGATATATTTCTTGACAACTACATGATCCTTGTACAGCGTATACTCATACTCGCTGTTCTTCTTCTCCTCCGGCTGCACCTCTTCCGTGCTCGTGTCCTCCGACTCCGATTCTTCCTCCTCCGGATTCTCCAGGAAATAGTCATGACTGCCGTTCCTGTTTCCATCCACAGAGCCGTTTGTCCTCGGATCGCGGTCTGCCGTTCCTGTCGAGGACGCGGAACCTGTCGTCGTTCCCTGCGTCTCTTCCGCCTCCCTTGAAGCGGCAGCTGACGACTCATCCTCAAACACCTGCATCGCCTGTGCGTAATTGCCCTGTGAATCCTCGATCAGGGACTGGATCTCAGCGGGGAACTCGCCGTCTGCCAGCATCTCCCCCTCAGTCTCGGTCTCAGTCTCCGAGACAATCTCTGTCGAGGATTCCGGCTCCGCGCCGATCACCCCTGTCTTATTCAGATACATACCCAGCAGGATCGCAAATGCAACCGTGCATCCGCCTACCATTCCCCAAAAAAGTTTTTCCATTCTGTCCTCTCCGGTTTAAAACTCATTTCTTTTATATTTTATTGATTAAAATCTTCCTCCGATATCTGTGTGCCGTAGAATGCACCGCGGACAACCGTCTTCAATCCCTCACAGCCCGTCAGACCTGTCAGTGAACTGCAGTTGCGGAACGCCTCCGCACAGATCTTCTCCACAGAGGCAGGTATGGCTGCATCCAGTAGCTCCGTGTGTCCCTTAAATACCTCGGAACCGATCTGTTTGACGCCCTCGGGTATCTCCACATGCTCGCTGTCCCCTCTGTACGCCAGCAGGATCCCGTCGCCGACGATCAGAAAATCGTCACCGGAACTGTCCTTCTTCCAGTTGTTCAGCCACGCTGTTCCCTCAAATGCCTTCGTGCCGATATCCGTAACCGAATCCGGTATCGTCACATCCGCGAGAGCCGTGCAGGACAGAAACGCCCCGTACTCAATCTCCGTGACATTGGCGGGGATGTCGATCGACTTCAATCCGCTCTCCGCAAACGCCAGCCGTCCGATCGTCCTGACATCCTCACCGATATCATAGTCTGTCAGATCTTTTTTCTTATAGTATGCCCTCTGCGCAATGCTGTCATCTGTCTTGCTGCTCTTCTCAACATCGACCGTTATGGAAGTGCTGCCCTCCTTCTCCGGTGTCTGATCCTGCTGCCCGGAATCCTCTGTGACAACATCCGCTTTCACGCCGCCCGGGATCCCGTACACCTGTCCCCTGCGGTTATCCATCAGCACAACCGCCCTGCCTGCCACGATCACCGTCTTGCCGATCACGTTGTCCGGCTCCGGGACGTCAAGCGGGTGGATATACCCCTCCGCACTCGGATATCCCGAAGGATCCTGCGTTGTCTGCTGCTCATCCTGGTCCGTGCTGCCCGGATCGCGGTCGGGTGTCGTCTGTGTCCCGCCATTCGTTGTCGTGGTCGTCGTCGTAGTTGTCGTCGTCGTACCGCTGCCTGACCCGTTACCTACATTGGGCTTCTCCTCAAGTCCCGCATTGCTGTCCATGAAGTCCGTCGGATATTCCGCCTCATAGATCACAGGGATCTTGCGCTCCTTGCCAAAAGTATCTGCCGTGCTGGACCTGGTCGTGTAAATCTTCATATCAGGACTGCCCGTGAACGCCTTCCTGTCGATGTCTACTACAGATGCCGGTATCACGACCTGTTTGAGGTTCGCATTGTTCGCAAACGCCTTCTCACTGATACCAGTCGTCGGACTCTGGATCACGGCATTCTCCACACTGCCCATGCTCGACATAGCCTGCCGGGGAATCCCTGCCACCTTGCTCGAAACCATCACGTTTTTCGTGTTCTGCAGGTTCCAGAAAGCATACGTGTCAATGTTCTGCACCGTGTCCGGCATCGCATAGTTCTCGCCCTCGCGCGCCGGGAGCACCTGATACAGCATCGTCATATTTCCGTTGTATATCGCGCCATTATAATACGTAAGGTACTCGTTGTCCTGATCGATCGCGACTGCCGCAAGGCTGTCACAGTTCGCAAAGACACCTGAGCCCCACGAACTCACATTCTCTCCTATCTCCACAGAAGTGAGAGATGTACACCCCTCAAAAGCGCCGGGTCCCACCTTCTCCACACTGTCAGGAAGGATCACGCCTGTGAGTGCCGTACAGTTCTTAAATGCATTGTAGGATATCTCGGTGACAGACTCCGGAATCGTGAGACTCGTCAGCGTCTCGTTTCCCGAAAACGCCTCGTCACCGATCGTTGTGATCGTGTCCGGGAGGTTGACATACGTGTCAGTCCCCAGATACTTTGTCAATGTCGTCCCATTGATGCGGAATCTGTCATCCTCCGCGGCTGTCACACCGCCGCCGATTCCTCTGGCAACAGTCACTAGCGAAAGGATTCCGAGTACTGCCAAGCTTAAAACAGCCATGTGTATTCTTTTCATATTGGTCTCCTTTTCATAAGGAACTGCAATGCGGCATGATGCCGCATGACAGTTCCTTACTTTGTTCTATGTCTATGCTGCCCTATATTTTCTGCGTTTCCGTCCATCACTCAGGACAAACATCAGGATCGAAGCACATGCCATGCCGATCGCCGCAAACCACTTCGGATGGATCGGATCACCCGTCGCCGGTGTCGAGTCAAGCATCTGACCTGCGATCAGATTGTTGGTATCCACATAGATCACATACGGTGAGAAATGCGGCGGTACGAATGATACACAAGCGATGCCGTCGATCGTCGTAAACCTCGGTGTGATCTGCTGCAGATTGCCATTGTCTGCCGCTGCGACACGCGCATTTCCGCCGTACTGGATCAGCACATCCGGAATCGGCATCGTCACTGTGATATTCAACCCTGTCGAATCCGTGATCTTGTTCTGACCTGTGGAATCGTAGAGTGAGATATCCATCGGCAGGTATGCCAGCCCGTTCAGCGAGCCATATGTATTTGTGAGTGACTGCTCCACTGCCGCTGTCGCCTCCGGTGACTCTGTGATCCTGACGATAAAGTTATCTGTAGAACCGCTGACTGCCAGGGAAGCCACATCTGTGTTGGAGATCCCGTTCTTCGTTATAAAGATCTTGTTGCCATTGTTGGTCGTTCCGTTCGTCGTATTGTTGACGGTGCCGTTTGTTCCCGTCGTGGATGTCGAGCTGCTCGGTCTGTTGGGCACTGTGCTGGTACTCGTGTTGGTGCCCGGTCTCCTTGACGGTCCATCATCGTCGTCGTCATCGTCATCACTCGATCTCGTCTTGTAATTCGCCGTCACGGTGACGTCCGCTGCCGGCATCACAAAGGAGGTCGACACCGAGTTGGCATTGGCAAATCCCAGACCGGAGTTGTTGGTCGTCCATCTGGAGAATACCCTGCTCGAGGACTCCGGCGCATTTGCTGTGATGTTGACTGTCGCGCCTGCCGCGTACTCGCCGCTTCCCGAACCATAGTTTACAGTTACTTTGTACTTCTTGCCGCTATCCGATCCGCCTGGGTTATTGCCGTCACCGCCTGGATTGTTGTTGTCGTTTCCACCGTTTCCGCCTGAAAAATTCGCTGTGACATTCACATTTGCCGCCGGCATCACGAAGGTTGTCGTGGCTGTGTTTGCGCTGGCAAACTTCACATCTGCTGTCGTTGTCGTCCAGTTCACAAAGGTCTGACCTGCAGGCGGTGTGTTGGCTGTGATCGTGACTGTCGCACCTGGGCGGTAGTTACCGCTGCCTGTACCGTTGTTGACCGTCACCTTGTAGGTGCCGTCCGGGTTCGGGGTGTCTGTGCCGCCACCGATCGCCGAGTTGGCTGTCACTGTGATGTCCGCATTTGGCATGTTAAATGTCGTCATATACTTTGAAGCATCCGTCAGCAGGGAAATATACGTACCCGGCTCGATCGTCCACACCTTGAAATTCGACTCGTCATTTGCAATGATCGCCACCGGTGTACCACCTTTGACTGTCGTTGGGAAAGTCGAGACTGGCATTCCGCCAATGATCGCCTTGCCGTTTGCAACGGTCAGGTTGTAGTCTTTTCCGTCTGGAATGACCGTATTCGGATCATCTTTATATATCGCCCTGATCGTTCTGTCTTCCTGTACATTTGAATATGTCGCTTCTCCCATAAGCGGATTGCCGTTCTCATCTTTAACTTGCGTGCATAACCAATAATCGAACTTCTTGCCGTTTTTTTCCGGAGCTATCGGCGGATTCTCAAGCGTCGCACCTTTGTCTATCTCAACCGTCTTTATCAGCGCACCTGTATCGCCATCTTCGAAAGTCAAAACATATGTGCTCCCCAGTTCTAACCAGTGGATCCTGTTTTCATCTATGCCTTTTTTCTTAAGTTCTTCCTTGATCTGCTCATAGTTTCTGTAGCAAATACTCTTCTCACCTTTATAGTTCGTTGAGATACCTTTGATGAACACTTCGCTAGTCGTTTTGAAATCAAATGCATCTACCGCGATTGTACAATCCGGATCTTTTATTGTCACCTTCAGATTTCTCTGCTCAGCAGCGCCCATAAATGCTTTCTGATCGATGGCTCTGATCGTTTTGGGCAGTATCACTTCATCCAAACTCTTACAATTTTCAAATGCTCTCCGCGGAATCTTTTCTACTCCTGAATCCTCCAGATTGACCAAAGTGATCCTCTCGCAATTCGAAAAAGCACCCTGTCTGATACTTGTGACATTAGAAAGCATTGCATCCACATTAGAAGCTCCCTCCTCACCGGAGCTGGTAACAGAGCCTGTAAAATATTCGTAACCTTTTCCTCTACCCTCAAGGCACTGTACGATCTCCATGGAACCATCTGCCTTTGTCTCATAGAGCAGCAGGTTCTCAAAGACATACTTGGTAGCACCCGTATCGATCTTATTCAGGTTCTTGCATCCTCTGAATGGCAGATCTCCCATACTTTCAACTGCATTAAATGTTACAGTCAGCAGGTTTTCGCAGCTGTCAAATGTATAAGCCGGAAGCTCTTTGACACCGCGCATATTGATCGAGGTCAGATAGTCATTACCAGAGGTATATTCTTCTACATATGTATGTCCTTCATAAGGGTTCTTCCAGATTACCGAATCTGTTTGAATTGCTGCCTTAGACTCTTTAAAGCTACCACTGAACAGACCACCTGTAGAAACCTCCATCTTACCATCGGGATTATCCTCCACATAAGCTGTGTCACCGATACTATCCGCATAATTCGGATCCTCTATGTATGCATCCTCTGAATACAACTTCCTTATATCTTTCTTAGTTGAATCACCTGTCACAAATTCTCTATCTGGTGTACTCGTCCATTGATGGTCACTCGAGTCGCTAGAACTTCCCGAGCCAGAAGGACCATAGACATGTTTATAGTAATGATCAACATACTCATAATCTTTCTCATTTCCTGCGTCATTCGCAAAAAACGATTTCGCGTCAACACTCTCGATCCCGCTTGGAATCACCATCTTCAGTGTCTGCAATATCTGATTTTGATCATCGGTAGTCATCTCACCTTCTTTTCCATCAATATATATTTGTTCAAACTGCTCCCTGACGTCATCACTCATATCTTCATAATGTGGATAGTCCACCAATGTTGCCTTGCCATCCTTACGGTTTCTAATGATCGTCAAATTCAACGGTGCATCCGTCTTATAACAGATCTGCGCACCACCATCCAACAACTGGGAATTATCCGCAGACATTGCCAGCTTAAACGGTGCATAATTCGGATTGACAGCTCCATGGAACGTCATTCGACTCGAATTCGTTTTAAACGCATCCGGCGCTATCTTTAACTGCTCCCAATATTCCAGACTATCTTCATTGAACGTAGACGTGAGTGTCTGGCTAAATACTACATTCTCCAAGTTCGTGCATTCTGCAAAGGCATCTTTTTCTATATTGATAACTCCAGATCCAATGTCAACCCACTGCAGTTTCTCCATTCCCTTAAAGGCACCTGTCTTGATATCCGTAACACTGTCACCGATCGTCAGTCTGGTAATATTATTTTTCAGCTTTTCTGCATTGTCAAAACATCCCGGTTCTATCGAGACAATATCATATCCGCCGACCCTGGTCGGTATCGTAACCCATGCTTTATTCACTTTTGCATTCGCATCGTAGGGAGTATATCCCACTAAGGATGCCTTGTTGCTGCCCTCTATTCCCTTAATATCAGCAACATATTGAAGTTTCCCCTGGTCATTGTTGACACCTGTCTCAAAGTGAACATTGCCGTTCTTGTCCGTGAACTTGTATGGTACTGTTTTTAACGCCCATACGGGATCATTTTCAGTCCCACTGTTACCTGCCTTAGCTTCCCATGTCGTCGTTCTGGGTATTGATCTGGTGCCGTCCACCCCATTCAGGGTCTCCGGTCCCTCTACATAAAACTCCGAATTAAAGACTCCAGCAAACAATTTATCCGGACTGTACGTTGCTTTATCAGCTGTATCTGGGAACCTGACCCAAGAAAGAGCTTTGCACCCTACTAGTGTATTGTCCGGAATGTTTCCACCAAGTCTTTGGGGAAAAGTTACATTTTGGAGCGTGTCTCTATTGGCAAGGATATAGTCATAGTCACCAGAACTGTTACCATAATCTATAGACGTATTACCACCCGGAAATTGGAAACTCGTCAGTTTGCCTCCAAGATTTCCAAGTGCAAATGCACCTTTTCCTATTTTATACTGATGCATATTGCCTTCTGGGAATCTTACCTCTGTCAGACCATCACAGTTATAAAAAGCATATTTTTCAATCTCAATATCTTTTGCTCTCCCGGTGTCCTCAAACGTAACTGTCTGCAGGGCACGCACACCGGCAAACGCACCCGCACCGATCGTTGTGATCGGAGCCGGTATCGCCACACCTGTGACCGCCGTATTGCAAAAAGCCTTCTTGTCGATCGTTATAAACTTCTGGGAGTTAACCTCTCCGCTAAATGTAAAATTGACTTTTGCCAGATAAGTACTCTCTGCAAATGCCTCCTCACCTATGATCTCACAATTCGTGGTATCGATCGTGATCTCCGTCAAACTGGTTGTGCCGAATGCCTGCTTCCCTATGAATTCCAGTCCCTGCGGAAGCGTGATCTTGTTCAGTGACGTTTTATAGAATGCCTTGTCATCACTATTCTCATGATAACTTGCAATTCCCTTGATCGTGACTTTGGAATCCGCTCCTGCCGGCAAAAAATTGTTTTCGTCCAGCCATTCAATGTTCCCTGCTTCTGTGTACTGTGGAACATAAACTGTCACAAAATTGTTATTATTATCCAGTCTCTGTAAACTTCTCAGTCGGAATTTAGTCAGATCACTATTCCCATTTTTGCAGTGATTCCGAATGATGTAATCAACAATATTGTTCAATCCATTGTCAGCATTATTGCCAAAATCAGTATATACTTTAGACAACTTTGAGGCACTGTCAAAATCGAAATTTTTTGCCTCATTCACATAGCCATTCCACTCATTCGCATCAATATTGCTGTCCCACGTATAATTAGGTGCTGAGACTTTTGTGATAAATGTCTTTACTTTTGTGATAAAGGCATTCACACGTACATTGTAATCATCAATCTCAACAATCTTTGTATCATAGAGCGCTTTGCCAAAGTCCTGCGAATACATACTACCCGAATCCAGACTGAACGATCCAAAATTATCATATCCCTGTGCGTTGTCATTCCCAGTGATTGTGATCGATGGGCTCACTGTGTTTGTTGCATAACCATCCTTTTTGATCGTTTTTACTTTAATAGGCGTAGCATTTGCATTCAAACCAGCTGGGACTTGCAAAGTTGTTTCTACATCCTGTATAAATATCAAGTCAAAAGCTTTCCCGTCCAGACTGCCACTCACTGCCTTGATAAAATCAGGATCAAACTGAACATAATTGCAATATTCTGTCTGATTGATCGTCAGCTCCGTTTCACCCTTGTTCGTTCCATCTCCTATGATATCCCTTACAATGATTGCATTGTTACCATTTTTCCTGACCTCGAACAGATCCACAAGGGAGAGCACACCGTTATTATCCCTGATACGCTGCACAATTCCCGTGGAGCCCTTATACTTATCCTCATAATCTGCCGGCTTATAATGAGCTGCAACATTTCCTATCTCCTCATCAACTTTCTGAAATACATCACTATCCGCCGCCCGCATCGTACCATAGTTCTCCACCGGTATCGCCGCCACGACGATCGCCATGATCATGGTGAGTGCCGCGATCGTGCGCATGACCCGCTTTCTTAACTTGTAGTTCTTTTTCCTTCTACTCTTTGCCATCTTGTTTCTCCCCACTTCGTTATTTATATTCCCTCTTATTGCCGGTATCACTTGCTGCCTCAATTTATGTAAAATCACGTTCCGGTCGTGCCGGAAGTGACAGTATATCCCTGTATTGACTCCTTATATGTTGTTCACTGCATCTGCACCAGACCTGCCGCTTTCACTGCTCATCTATTTCATTCTCTCCCTCATCCTTTACGTCAAAGCTTTGGGCAGACAGGCTTTACTGACAGATGGAATTTTTATAATATTCCAATACCTTTTTGTCGTCAAACTCCCCGTCAGTACCGCTCTTCCTATATTCCAGGACTGCTTCCTTGATCCGCCCGATCAATTCGATGCTTTCTTCCACTTCCTCTGCAATCTCTTCGTTTGTCCTGCCTTTCAGCATCTTCTTATATACCATTTTGATCAAGCGCAGTATTTCACCTTCCTCGCGACCTTCTTCACGGCCCTCTTCACGACCTTCCTCACGAAACTGCTCCATGGTCTCTGCCTCATTATACTCCGTGATGCACATCTGCTTCACCTCCGCCTTATTTGCAACCAGAAACTTTTTTAAGCCGAACTCCTCCGGCATAGCTTCCAGCGCCCTGTCCACCGCGGCCTCAATATCCATGCCCTGATTGTTTCTGCGTATCTCCGCTATGAACCATGCATACTCCGAAAGCGGCCTGCACGCCCCCATCAGTTCCTTATTCTTTCCATAGTTGATGTTGATCATCCGCACCCGCACCTGTATGTCGGACTCGGTTTCCGCAGGCTTCCCGTCTTCTGTCAGGAACGCGTCCTTTAATTCCAGTATGTCATCTTCCCTCTCTTCCATGCCGTTGTAAAAGGTCACAAGCTTTGGCACCGGCAGGCGGATCTGTTTTGTACTGTAAATATTCAGCCTGTTCACATGGATGTACCTGTCATAAAGACGCGCCGCATACATCAGCTTCCTCACCGGCATGTTGGGATTGTACGTGGACTGCTGCTCGTACATGTTTGCCGTATCCGTTATCAGAAATGACATGTCATTTTTCATCCCCATATACAGGATATCCTCCATTGTCATAATCTCTATGTCCTCCGGGTCTGTGTGGGAGGAGCCGTTTACCGCGTTGTACAGGCTCAGTGTCCATTCTTTTCTCTCCGGCCTTCCAAAGATGAATGAGAACAGCCGGTCCTTGTATTTTGTATTGATCATATTCTATGCCCCGCTGTACTTTGTGGTCTCTTTTTCCTTTTATTGACAGATAATATATTTGTAATATTCCAATACCTTTTTGTCGTCAAACTCCCCGTCAGTACCGTTATTCTTATATTCCAGGACTGCTCCCTTGATCCGCCCGATCAATTCGATGCTTTCTTCCACTTCCTCTGCAATCTCTTCGTTTGTCCTGCCTTTTTGCATCTTCTTATATACCATTTTGATCAAGCGCAGTATTTCACCTTCCTCTCGGCCCTCTTCACGACCTTCCTCACGAAACTGCTCCATGGTCTCTGCCTCATTATACTCCGTGATGCACATCTGCTTCACCTCCGCCTTATATATTATCGTCATGTTACACCCATCTGATTAGCTTTTGCCATGATCCTGCTTATGGAAGATTCTGCTGGGATTTTTGTTGTTCTATATTGCCATAAACGTTCCATTGAACGGTTTACATATATTATTATTGTACTATATTTTCTGTCAATTTCAAGTATTTTTCAGAAATTTTATTTATTTTTCGAAAATTATCTTCACTTGCAGCAAAAGAACCACTGTTTCCAGCGGTTCCGTGATATTGTCTTACTACCGACAGTCGTTATGCGATTCCATTCCCTGGTTTCATCAATTTCTGTAAGGACTTTTCACTGCAACTGCATTAGTCCTATTGCCTGCTCAAACTCCTCTATCGTTTCCGCCCTTGCCGCTGCCCTAAACCATCCTGTCAGCACCTCTATATCACTCTGGTCCATGACTGCCTTTATGAGGCTGTCAGAAGGTTCCCCGATGTCACGGAGAAGCTCTATGACACATCCCCCTCCCTAAGCTGCTGTATGAACTCCTTTTTCTCTTCTCCTCCCAGTCCCCTGATCACATTCGAAAACCATGTGATCCATTCGTTCAGGTCTTCTGTACCCATCGCCCTGATGCGGCGCATCAGCTCCATGTTCTCCGCACTGTCCCATTCCTTTCTCGTATTCTTCTTATCCGCGAGCAGGATATTATCCACAAGGGTGTTCGAGCTTCTGATCTCCGAGACCGCGAAGCTCCTGACTGATACCAGTACATACTCGAAGTCCACAACATATTTTCCAAACAGGTCTTCCTGGCCGACCATTTCACGGAACCTGTGTGCTGCCGTCCAGCTCATTTCACAGCAAAAAGAACAACAGCTACCAGTGATTCACATCAGTACAGATTTAAAGAGATAGACCGCCAGCACCACACTATTCCGAACCAAAGACCAAAAGACACGCTTGTGGAAATATGCAAGACAGACTATTCCATCATGGATAACTCCATAAGACTATCATGAGTATTTCAATTTTCATATATAGCAGCTACTTCATGTATTCTACGCTTCATTTCGGCACGAATATGTAACGGTTCCAGGCACTCACACTTATTACCAAAACCAAGAAGAATGTCATAATAATATTCATTCTCTATGAACGGAAAATCAACAATGAAATGTTCGTTTCCATTGGGAGAAAAGTGTTCAGAAGTGCAATAATCAAGCACCCTGTCCATGATCGATTCGTGAATACGGATTTTTATTGTTGTTTGCATGGTTCGCAGCATTTCCCCAATATTTAAAATCGGTTTTTGATAATCCCGTGGCGTAAACATTTCCTCTCTCATTTGTAAGTTCGATATGCGGGACAATCTGAATAAGCGGAAATCATTTCGTATATGGCAATATCCTTGAAAATACCAATGACCGCTTTTGAAAACAAGCTGATACGGCTCAACTGTCCGTACAGTTTTCTTTCCGTGATGGGCTGTATATTCAAAGGAAACCAGTCTGAAATCTTGCAGAGCCGCTTTGATGATCTCTAAATATGATTGTGTGTTTTGGCTGCCTATCCAGGAACTTAAATCTATATATATTTGGTTTGCTTTTAATTCTATGTCCTTTGCCTTGTCGGCGGGGATAAAACTTTTGACTTTTGCAAGGGCGTTTATCAGTTCATTCCCCCGTATCATATCCGAAAGACTTGAAAGCCCCATAAGGATAGCGGAAAGGTCGGCAGTAGAAAAAACATTTTTATCAATTTTAAAATTCTGCATAATTTCAAAGCCGCCGCCCACTCCCGGTATTGAGCGGATAGGAATACCTGCCATATTGATAGTGTCTATATCACGGTAAATTGTGCGGGGCGACACTTCGAATATATTCGCCAATTCCTGCGCCCCTATCCGCTCTTTATCAAGAAGCACCATAATAATACTAACGAGCCTGTCAATTTTCATCTGATAGCCGCCTTTCAAAAATTCTTCTATCCTATATATTGTCGCCATAATGTTGTCAACAATTACATGATACAATAAAAAAGCAGACAAATCAAATGTACAATGAAAACGGAGGAAACTTATGTTTACAATCTATGTTTATGTTCTTGACACTTTAGCCGACTGGGAATTAGGCTATATTACTTCGGAGTTACATTCCGGACGGTTTTTCAAAAAGGACGCCGAGCGCGTATCGCTCAAAACAGTCAGTTATTCTAAAGAACCAATCCATACAATGGGCGGGCTGACAGTCGTACCTGATTGTTTGACTGATGATATTGCCGTAAAAGAAACAAGTGTTTTGTTATTGCCGGGTGCAGATACATGGAGTGACGCCAAACATGGCGCAGTTATCAGAAAAGCAAGTGAACTTCTCTCTTTAGGAGCCACCGTTGGAGCGATCTGTGGAGCTACCGTCGCGCTTGCTAATTTTGGATTGTTAGATAATCGGCGGCATACCAGTAATGGTCAGGGATTTCTTGAAATGTTTTCACCTGCTTACAAAGGACAGGATTTATATGTAGACAAGCCATCAATAGCAGATAACAACCTCATTACCGCAAATCCTGCGGGTGCTCTGTTGTGGGCAAAACAGATTATTGAACATTTAGGTGTTTTCCAAGCAGATACACTGGAATTTTGGTATCAATATTTTAGTACTGGAAAAGCAGAATCTTTCTTCGCCCTCATGCAAACAGTAGCACCTAACACTGAAAAGTAATACATCATCAATAACAAGAAATCATTTTCCTATACTTTTTCGGACATTACACACAGCGGGAAATCGGGGAAATGTACGGATCTTTCCGGGATTAGAAGGCGCCAGGATAAGGACATTGTGCGGCTATCAACGCATGGCATGACAGGAGCAGACGGCAGCAAAAAGAAATATCCCTTGACATGGGGAATCCGAACCTTTTGCGTGTGCTTGTATTGCTATGGGATTTGAAATATTTGTTGCAACACACTTAAATCCAGACGCTATCATAATTGAAGCCTATCTCATGGGTGTATGTTTGATTGTTGAAATTGTTTGTCTCCTTTATCGAGTTCTCTCAAGCAAGCGATAATTTTGCATTTATATCGAATTTTTTAACTTCCAGCTTGTAGAATTGTAGCCAGCTAAAAACTGAATGACCGCCGTACATACAGAACGGCACACCAAGACAGGAAATCAAGAAAAGGTTTCCTGTTTTTTTGCGCCCATTTTTGGCATTTTGGGAAAGCACCAGTATTATGCCGTGCAAAGGGAATAGAAAGAAATTTCTGAAAATCCCCGCCTATTTGGGTTTGTGAGGTTTTATAAGGGTATCAACAAGCTGAGTGACCTTACCAGTGACAGAAACTGCTGGTTTGTTTTGTGGGCAGGCAATAAACGGTTGATCAAACGCCGGCTGTTCGACCATTTTATTGAGCAAGAGTATTCGATTTGAAATTTAGTGATGTAAAAATCAGTCTTGATATGATACAATGGACGTGTCATATCAAGGCTCTTTCCATCACGGAAAGGAGTTTGACAATGTCCGAGAAGCGAAAAGACAATAAAGGAAGAATCCTGCGGACAGGAGAGAGCCAGAGAAAAGACTTGATTTATCAATATCGGTATACGGATATCCGTGGGAAACGACAGACCATTTATTCCTCTGATTTAAAGGAACTGCGGGAAAAGGAAAAGACAATCCAAAAACAGCTTGATGACGGGATTGATTATGCTGCCGGAAAGATTACCGTGCTTGCCCTTTTAGAGCGATACATCAGTTTGAAACAAGGTGTGCGCTATAACACCAAAGTAGGCTATAATTTTGTGCTGAATTTAGTCAAGAAAGAAGATTTTGGTTATCGCCAGATAAGGGATATCAAAGTATCAGACGCACAACAATGGATTATGAAGCTGCATAATGATGGCAAAGGTTACAGTACAATTACAAGCGTCCGGGGCGTTGTTAAGCCAGCCTTTCAAATGGCATATAACGAGGACATTATCCGTAGAAATCCCTTTGACTTCAAACTGGTAGACATTGTCCCCAATGATTCACAGAAGCGGATTGCCATGACAGCGGAACAAGAGGAGCGTTGGATGGGCTTTATCCGGGAAGATAAAACCTATAAGAAGTATTATGATGAATTTGTCGTACTGTTGGGAACTGGTATGCGTGTCAGCGAGTTTTGCGGCTTAACAAAAAGTGATTTGGATTTTGAAAACCGAAGAATCCGGGTAGACCATCAGCTTGTCCGGGAGCGGGGTGGAAAATATTATGTGGAGAAAACAAAGACAGAATGTGGCTGCCGCTATATTCCCATGACGGAGGAAGTTTACCAAAGTCTGCAAAACATACTTGCCCGCCGCAAGAAAGTGAAAACGGAAATTGTTGTGGACGGATATGGTAGTTTCCTTTTGCTGGATAAGGACGAAAAGCCGAAAGTAGCGTTGCATATCGAAAATGAAATGCGTTGGGCAATGAAGAAATACAAGAAGCTACACCCAGATAAACCATTGCCCCATATCACGCCCCATGTGTTCCGCCATACATTCTGTACCAATATGGCAAATGCGGGCATGGATATCAAGAACCTGCAATATGTAATGGGACATTCTGATGTGGGTGTTACACTGAATGTTTACACTCATGCCAGCTTTGACCGTGCAGCGGAGCAAATGGCGAGAATTATTGACTTTAAGGATACCGATATGCAGGGAAAACAAAGAAAATCAAGTTGAAAAATACACCAATCTACTACACCACTTACTACACCATTTGCCCATAAATTTGCGTAGATTTATATAGATTTGCGTGAGGTAAGGGCAAAATACAAAATTGAAGAAAAGTGCCAAGAAGCCCGATATATCAAGGTTTAAAGGCTTATGAAAGGATAAATTCAAGATGATAAAAATATTATTTGTTTGCCACGGCAACATCTGCCGCAGCCCCATGGCCGAGTTCGTCATGAAAGACCTGGTCTCCCAGGCCGGCCTCTCTCATCAGTTTCAAATCTCTTCGGCCGCCACCAGCACCGAGGAGATCTGGAACGGCTTGGGCAACCCGGTGTATCCTCCGGCCAGGAAGAAGCTGGCGGAGCATGGGATCAGCTGCGAGGGTAAGAGGGCGGTACAGCTGACCCGGGCAGATTATGACAGGTACGACTATCTGATCGGCATGGACAGTGCCAATATTTGGAATATGCTCCGCATATGCGGCGGTGATCCGGACCGAAAGATATCTCTGCTGTTGTCTTGGGCGGGAGTGGAGAGGGATATTGCGGATCCCTGGTACTCCGGGAATTTTGACGCCACCTATGAGGATGTACTGGAGGGATGCCAGGTGCTGCTTGGCGCAATACAATAAACATGGTTTCCCGGACCGGGGATTCTCTTCACTGCACCGCCGCCGGAAGCCCCTCCTGCAACAGAGCGCTGCAATACCCTGCAATCTCCTCGGGGGAGGCAGGGGTATCCTGATTCAGCCAGCATTGGATGACTCCGATGCAGCCCGATACCATAAAGGAATAGAAATACTCAAAATGCTCTATGGAGCGTTCTGCATTGTCCATCATCATGCGGAGTTTTTCTTTTACCAGTTCTTTCAGCCGATTCAGGAATGCCAGGTCCCCATGGGGCCCCATCAGTACCCTGGCCAGGGCCCGGTTTCTGTCCAGAAAGATGAACAGATCCAGAAGCACCGGTTTGGAGATCACAGGGCCGATGCCGTTTAGGGCCAGATCTCTCTCCAGGATATCGTTGAATTCCTGAAAAAGGGATTCTTCGATCTGCCCCAGCATATCATATACATCGCTGTAGTGGAGGTAAAATGTGCCCCGGTTGATGTCTGCCAGGTCGGACAGTTCCTTCACCGAAATATCTTTAACATCCTTTTCATCCATCAGTTGGATCAGTCCCTGGAGCAGTAAAGTTTTAGTGCGCCGGACACGTCGGTCCATTTTTTCCTGTGCCATATATTTTCTCCTTATTTTATGCCGCATCTTTTCAGCCGCGGCGGCTACGGCGAATCCATAAAGATCTGCCAATTCTAAACAATTCATAAAATCTCTGGCGTAAATCAACATCTGTCACCAAAAATGTTTTGAATTCCACAATCCTTGGTATTTTGAATATTGCCTTTTGCCATATTTTCATTATAATTACTTTTGCATAGAAAATCAACTCGTGTTGATAAAAAAACTCACTTCAATTATCGCACTTCTGTTACATAATTTACAGAAAGTGCAGTAACAGTGTCAACCGGGCAGATACAGCCGGAAGTGATAGAAACTGAGAGGGAGGAATCGCAGGATGGAAAAGGAGCAGAAGGACAATTCCTTTATGATGAAGTTAGCAACCATGATTGTGGATAAGCGGAAGGGCTTTTACCTGGTCTTTATTCTGTTGATCATCTTCAGCCTGATCTCCATGAACAAGGTAAAGGTTAATAATGATCTGACTACTTATCTGTCAGACGACACGGAGACTCGCCGGGGCATGGATCTGATGGAGGAGCAATTCACTACTTACGGCACCGCCAGAATTATGGTCTGCAATGTGACTTACGAGGAAGCGGAGGCGCTGGCCGAGCAGGTCCGGGAGATGGAAGGGGTCAGTATGCTGGAATTTGGCGACTCCCAGGAGAGTTACCATGATATGGAGGCGCTGCTGGAGGTTACCTTTGACGGGGAGTCCAAGCAGGAGATTACCGGGGAATATTTCAGGCAAGTGCTGGAGGCCCTGTCGGACTACGATGTCTATTATACTTCGGATATCGGTCAGGAGGAACGGGACGCGGAAGACCTTAGCAGGGACATGGTGGTGATCCTGTTGCTGGCAGGGGTGGTAATCGTGTCAGTACTGCTTTTTACCTCCACTACATATGCGGAGATCCCGGTGTATCTGATGACTTTTATCACGGCGGCCATTCTGAACAAGGGCACCAACTTTCTGTTTGGCACCATCAGCTTTGTAACCAATTCCATCGCCGTGGTATTACAGCTTGCTCTGGCGGTGGACTATGCCATTATCCTGGCGCACCGCTTCATGGAGGAGCATGAGGACAAGGACGCCAGAGAGGCGGTGATCGTGGCCCTGAGTAAGGCGATCCCGGAGATTTCCTCCAGTTCCCTGACCACCGTGTCGGGCATGGTGGCCATGATGTTCATGCAGTTCCGCATCGGTTACGATATGGGGATTATCCTGGCCAAGGCCATTGTTCTGAGTTTGGTGACGGTGTTCTTTTTAATGCCGGGACTGCTGCTGAACTTTTCCAGGGCCATTGACAAGACGCATCACAGGAGTTTTGTGCCCAATATCACGGCGGTGGGAAAGTTCTGCGTGGTTACCCGGTTTATAGTGCCGCCCCTGCTGCTCCTGGGATTGCTTGCAGCTTTTTACTTTTCCAGCAGGGCCAGCTATGTATATGATGTAAACAGCCTGGCGGCTAAGACTATGAGTGAGAACAAATTCTCCGCCTCTATGGTAAATCAGGAATTTGGCAGTATCAACCAACTGGCGGTAATGGTTCCCAACGGCGACTATGAGCAGGAGGCCAAAGTATTGCGGGCGCTGGAGCGGCTGGACTGCGTGGACTCCTGTATGGGCCTGGCCAATATTGAGGCCATGGACGGCTATATGCTGACCCAGCTTCTCACCCCCCGGGCGTTCTCGGAACTGCTTGATATGGATGTGGAAGTGGCGGAACTGCTGTACACGGCTTATGCCGTGAATGACAGCAATCTGGGGGCCGTGGTAAATGGTATCAGCGAATATGAGGTGCCGCTGATTGATATTTTCCTGTATATCTATGATCAGAAAGAAAGCGGGAACATCACCCTGGACGAGGAATTGGAAGAGATGCTGGGGGACGCCTATTCACAGATCAGCATTGCCCAGGATCAACTGCTGGGGGCGGATTACAGCCGTTTTGTGCTGGAACTGCGTGTTCCCTCGGAGGGGGAGGAGACCTATGAGGCGTTGGAGGAGATCCGGCGGACCGTGGCCCGGTATTATGACCCGGCGGATATTTATCTGGCAGGCGTGTCCACCAGCAACAGGGATCTGAGCCATTCCTTCAGCACCGACAATGTGATCATCACCATATTGACGGCGGTGTTCGTTATGATTATTCTGCTGTTCACCTTCCAGTCAGCGGGGCTTCCGGTGCTGCTGGTGCTGACCATACAGGGCAGTATCTGGGTCAATTTCTCCCTGCCCTATCTGCAGCAGGAGCCGGTTTATTTTCTGGGATATCTGGTGGTGTCGGCCATCCAGATGGGGGCTACCATTGATTATGCCATTGTGATCACCAGTCGGTATATGGAACTCAAGACTTATATGTCCATCAAGGAGGCCATTGTGCTGACGCTGAACCAGGCGTTTCCCACCATTGTGACCAGCGGTTCCATGCTGGTGGCGGCGGGCTTTATTATCAACAATATCTCCACCAACGCGGTGGTGGCCGCCATCGGCCTGGCCTTGGGGAGAGGCACGCTGACTTCCATCGCCATGGTGCTGCTGGTGCTGCCCCAGACTTTGCTGCTGGGAGACATTCTTATAGAAAAAACGGCTTTCACCCTGAAGCGGGAGGTGGCCAAACCTCTGCCCGCCAGTGGGCGCATCCGCATGACGGGACATATCAAGGGCTATGTGAACGGTGTGATCGACGGCGACTTCACCGGCGTGATCGACGGTGAGATGGGAGCGGTGATCCGTGCCAGGGATATGTATGAGAACGCCAGGGAATTGCTGGAGTACCGGGAGGAGGACAGCCATGGGCAGAAGGATTGAAAAGAGGATGATGTACACGGATGACAGGGATTTTTCAAAGAGAAGCGGGCGCCGATGCGGCTGTAAAAGCCAGGCCGGGTGTCTGGCGGTGATGCTTTCCGTAATAATGGCTTTTTCCGATTATATGCCTGCGCTGGCCCAGGAGGAGCCTGCCGTTACCTACGAGCAGTATGTGAGCGGGGAGCACCGGGAGGAAACGGACGCCGGGCAGTACGAGGTATTTTCCATCGGCAGTGTGGAAGAATTGCGGGAACTGGCGGCCTTATGTACTTATGATGCCTGGTCCGGGGATAAGCGGGTGCTGCTGACGGCAGATCTGGATCTGGCGGGCGAGGAACTGCTGATCCCGGTATTCGGCGGGATATTTGACGGTCAGGGCCATACCATAAGCGGCCTGGCGATCCGGCAGGAAGGCTCTCAGATGGGGCTGTTCCGCTATTTGCAGCGGGGAGCGGTGGTTCAGAATCTGAATCTGACAGAGGCCAAAGTGCTGCCCCAGGGCAGCGGCTGTCAGGTGGGGGTGCTGGCGGGGAGGAATTATGGAAGTATCGTAAACTGTCAGGTTTCCGGTGTGCTGGAAGGCGAGGAGGAAGTGGGCGGTATCGCGGGAGTCAATGAGGCGGGGGCTGTGATCCGAAGCTGTGAGGCGGAGGTGACGGTACTGGGCAATCGCAGGAGCGGCGGTATCACCGGCAGCAACCATGGCACGCTGAACAACTGCGTCAACAAAGGGAACATCAATATTTACACCAATGACATGGTGTATGATCTGGAGGATTTTACAGCGGAGAATCTGGAGGAGGCGTCCTCCGGAGCCAGGCTGGACGCCCATATGGATACCGGCGGCATTGCCGGGATCAGCGACGGGAAGATATATTACTGCGTCAACGAGGGGACAGTGGGATACGCTCATGTGGGGTATAACACCGGCGGCATCGTGGGGCGGCTGCACCAGGGATATATCCAGAACTGCACCAACACGGGACATGTGCTGGGCAGGAAGGACGCGGGAGGGATTGCCGGGCAGATGGAGCCGTTTATAGAGGTGGAGTATATTGACGGCAAGCTGGAGGAACTGGACCGGGAGACAGATTTGTTTCTGGATATGCTGGAGGCCAGCTATGACCATCTGAGCGCTTATGGGGATCAGGCTACGGCCATCACCCGGCAGCTCAATGCCAATCTGCGCAATGTGTCTGCGTCTGCCACAAATCTGTTGAATATCACCAATGACCTGTGGCATGTGTACAACCAGGAACTTTCGGGGATTTCCAGTGATTTTAACCGACTCTCCGATGATCTGAAGGCCATCAGGGACCAGGAAAAAGAAGAGGGAAAACCGGATTCTGTCAGTGGCAATGATCAGATCGACTGGGACAAACCGGGGGACTGGGAGATACCTGACTGGGAAAAGCCCGGATATACCCAGGAGTACCGCAACGCCCTGTCAAACTTTGCGGACAGCACCGGCAGCCATTTACATAAGATGACCGATGCCACATCCGGGCAACACGGCCAGGTCTCCCACAACCTGGAGGTGTTTAACCTGGAACTGGCGGCTGCCATGGACTGTCTGTCCCGGTTGACGGATACGCTGGACGCTGCTCAAAGTACGGCGGACGCGGATGTGGATGCTCTGGCGGCCCAGGCCCGGAAACTGCGCCATTTGATCAGCGGGATACGGGATGATCTCTTCAGCTATGAGGGGATAACCGTCAATGATACTTCGGACGAAGCTCCCAGCGATACCATTGAGAACACAGGAGCTTATGGGCCTGAAGTTTCATCAGAAAGTCAGTCCGGGGCGGAGAAGCAGGCCGGGCAGGAGGGCGAAGTGCTGAAGACCGGGGACACGGTCACGGAAAAATGGTACGACACCGCCAGTTTTCAGCAGGGAAAAATCACGCTGTGCCTAAACCGGGGATTGGTGGAGGCAGACGCCAATGTGGGGGGCATCGTGGGACAGATTGCCACGGAGCATGATTTGGATCCCGAGGACGATATTACTTTTACCGGCGCTGAGAGCCTGAGCATCCAGGAGAGCATCAAGGCTGTGGTGCGGGAAAGCCGGAATGAGGGTCGGGTCATTGCCAAACGGAACTGTGCAGGCGGGATCGTGGGAAAAGCAGACTTTGGGGCTATTGTCTCCTGCGAATCTTATGCGGACATCCAGAGCACCGGCGGCAGTTATGTGGGAGGCATTGCCGGAAGTTCGGACTATACCATTCGCAGCTGCTTTAGTACCGGTTTTCTGGAGGGCAAAAGCTATGTGGGAGGCATCGTGGGAAGGGGCAGTGAGATTTACTATTGCGACGCCATGAACAGCCTGAAGGCGAAAGGAGAAAAGCTGGGAGCCATTGCCGGAGACCTGCGGGAAGAGGGGATGCTGTATGACAATTATTATGTGGCAAATGATATAGAGGGCATAGATGGTATCGGGTATGGAGGCGGTGCAATTCCCCTGGACTATGAGGCATTCTCTCACCGGCAGGGTTTGCCTGAGGAATTCCGCATGGTGACCCTGCGTTTTGTGGTTTTGGATGAAGACGGGGATTTGCAGGAGGAAGTGGCTGTGCTGCGGCTGCCCTATGGCAGCAGCCTGGGGCAAGAGGGGCTGCCGGTGCTGCCGGAGAAGGAGGGCTGTTATGGGCAGTGGCCGGATATGGACTATGAGCATGTGACGGAGAGCAGGGTGCTGGCAGCGGAATATACCAAGTGGATCACCGCTCTGTCCGCGGATATACCGGGGCCGGAAGGCCAGACGGCCATGTTGGTGGAAGGCCGTTTTTATCCCGGGGATCAACTGGAGGTGACGGTGGAACAGGGAGAGTACTATCATCTGCAGATCCGCACTTTGGATGGCTTCTATGATCAGCCGATAAGTGTGCGCCTGCAGCGGGATCTTCTGCCGGAGCATTATGAGATCTGCCTGCAGCGAGAGGGAGAAAGCACTGTGGCGGAGACCCGAGCAATGGGTCGCTATGTGGTTTTTGATCTGGAGTGCCCGGGGGACTTCCAAGTGGCCAAAGCCTCTCCCGAGATCCCTGCCCGATATTTTGTGATGGGTGGCGGAATCATTCTGCTGGTGCTGCTTTTTGTGCTCTATCGCCTGATAAAATGCGGGAAATCCAGGCGTATGGCAGGCACTGCCGGGCAGCAGGCAACGGAAGAATCTCAGGCATCAGCGCGTGAGGGCGAAATGGCGGAAGAAGTCCAGACATCAGCGCGTGAGGGCGAAGCAACAGAATAAGCCCGGGCATCAGTGCCCGAGAGCGAAACGACGGAATAAGCCTATGCATTGAGGGCATTCCGGGCGGCGAAGAACCCCCGGAAGTCCAATGTGTTCCAGAAGGTGGAGTAAATTCATACTGCGGATGATATGGTCCTGGCAATCCAATCTGCTTTCCGTTTTCAGAACAGTGCTAATTATAAAGCAGCCTGCAAATATGTGTTGCGGGCTGCAGACAAATGATTTATAATTTTAACATCTGAATCGAAAGCTATGGAGGAGGCCACCATGCTTGATAAAATACCTGACGCAGAACAAATGACCGCTTTAGTAGGAAAATCTTTATATGAGATATGGAATCAGCTATGTGCTTTAATTGATGAAAAATATGAGATGGATTGCTTGTGGGATAAGGGGGGCAAAGCATGGACATATGAATATAAATACCGCCGGGGTGGTAAAACGCTGTGTGCATTATATGCAAGAGAGAACTGTGTGGGATTTATGATTATCTTAGGAAAAGAAGAACGTCTAAAATTTGAAAAAGATAGAGAAAATTACAGCGAGGAAGTTCAAAGAGTTTATGATGAAACGAAAACTTATCATGATGGAAAATGGATGATGTTTGAGCCGACAGACACTTCTTTGTTTGGTGATTTTATCAGTTTATTGAGTATTAAAAGGAAACCGAACAGAAAATGAGATGAGGAGCGATACCTTAATGCGCATAGACACAGTGATCTTTGATATGGACGGCACATTGATTGACACAGAGAAATATTACCGCATCTTCTGGCCCATGGCCCTTCGGGAATTCGGGTATGAGATGACGGATGAACAGGCCCTGTCCATGCGGAGTCTGGGGCGGCCCTTTGCCCCGGCCCGGCTGAAAGAAATGTTCGGCCCGGAACTGGACTACAGCGCAGTGCGGCAGCGGCGCAAGGAACTGATGGAGGAGCGGCTTGACCGGGAGGGCATAGAACTGAAGCCCGGAGCGGCGGAATTGCTGGCCTGGCTGAAGAGACATGACATCCGCAGCGCCATCGCCACTGCCACGGATCTGCAGCGCACGGAAAAATACCTGAGAGGGTTGGGAATCCGGGATTATTTTGACCAGGTGATTTCCGCAACCATGGTCCGGGAGGGAAAGCCTTCACCGGACATTTATCTGTATGCCTGCAGGCAGCTGGGCAGGCATCCCCGGGACTGCATGGCGGTGGAGGATTCTCCCAACGGAGTGCTGAGTGCTGCCCGGGCGGGCTGCCGAGTGGTGATGGTGCCTGACCAGACCGATGCGGAGCCGGAACTGGAAAGGCTTTTGTATGCCAAAGTAAAAAGGCTGGATGAGATAACCGGGCTGCTGTGACAGCCCGATTTTTCTGCCTTCTGGAGCCCAAACGGCTATTGCATTTCCCCAACTGCTGTGATATTATTTTAACGATAGCGGTTTGGGCAGTGTAACTGCCCGCCGCAGGGAAAGAAAAAAAGAAATGGGATTGCGGTCGGAGGGGCTCTGTAAGGATGCCTCTCCCCAAGAGGGCCGCAGGAAAGGAAGCGTACATGAGATTCGATGATATTATCGAAAAGGTAAACCAATGCAGTATGAAGAAGATGTCCGTGGCGGCGGCTCAGGACGAGGCGGTGCTGCACGCAGTCTGGGAGGCAAAAAAGAGGGGTATTGCGGACGCCGTTCTGGTGGGCGATGAGGCCCAGATCCGCGCCATCGCCGCAGAGATGAACATGGACCTGGAGGGCTTTGAGATTATTGATGAGCCGGATATGACCCAGGCGGCGCTGAAGGCAGTGAAGCTGGCCCATGAAGGCGTGGTAGATATGTATATGAAGGGCCTGGTAGATACCAAGAATTTCCTGAAGAGCGTATTGGATAAGGAAGTAGGTCTGCGCACCGGCAATCCTCTGTCTCATGTGGCCGTTTTCGAAGTGCCGGGTATCGACCAGCTTCTGTTCCTGACGGATGTGGCTTTTATCACCTATCCTACTTTGGAGGACAAAGTAAATATTATCAACAATACAGTACCCGTGGCCAGAGCCTGCGGCGTCTCCTGCCCCAAGGTGGCTCCTCTGGCGGCGGTGGAGGTGGTGAATCCCAAGATGCCCGTCACTGTGGACGCCGCGGAATTGACCCGTATGTGCGAGGCGGGCGAGATCACCGGCTGCATTGTGGACGGCCCCCTTTCCCTGGACCTGGCCATTGATCCCGAGGCGGCAAAGCACAAGGGTGCCACAGACCGTAAGATTCAGGGGGACGCCGATATCCTGCTGTTCTCGGATATCCATGCGGGCAACAATGTATATAAAACCATCGTACATATGACCAAGGCGGAAAACGGTTGTATCCTCACCGGCACCAAAGTGCCCGTGATTCTGACCAGCCGCTCCGATACCTTTGAGACCAAGGTGAACTCTATCGCTCTGGCAGCCGTGGTGGCGGAGGAGATGGCCAAGGGTGTATAGCATACGGCGGCCTGACCCAAACAGAGAAAAGCAGAAGCAAAGGGCAGTCAGGAGGCTGCGGAACTCTTAATCAGCAGCGCCCAAACAGTGCCGGAAATAAAAACCGGTCGGAAGCCGGACGGGATTTATTTCGCCGGAAAAGGTATTGTTTGTGAGTTGCGGAACTCTTAATCAGCAAGGCCCAAACAGTGCCGGAAATAAACCCCGGCCGGAAGCCGGACGGGGTTTATTTCGCCGGGAAAGGTACTGTTTGGGAGTTGCGGAACTCTTAATAAGGAGGAAAATATAATGTCTGTAAAAAGTTTAATCATTAACCCCGGATCCACCTCCACCAAGATCGGTGTGTTTGAGGATGAGAAGCTGTTATTTGAGGAGACTCTGAGGCATTCCACGGAGGAGATCAGCAAGTATGCCGCCATCGTGGATCAGAAGGACTTCCGCAAGAAGATCATCACCGACCTGCTGGAGGAGAAGCAGTTTGATATTAAGTCCCTGAACGTGGTGGTGGGACGGGGCGGAATGCTGAAACCCATTCCCGGCGGCACTTACGCCGTGACGGATACGCTGCTGGCGGATCTGAAAGCGGGTGTACAGGGCCAGCATGCGTCCAATCTGGGCGGTATTCTGGCCAGGGAGATCGGTGACTCCATCGGCGTTCCCTCCTATATTGTGGATCCTGTGGTGGTGGATGAACTGATGCCCATCGCCAGGTATTCCGGCGTGCCCGAACTGCCCCGTACCAGCGTGTTCCATGCACTGAACCAGAAAGCGGTAGCCAAGAGATACGCAAAAGAGATCGGCAAGACCTATGAGTCTCTGCGTCTGATCGTGGTACATATGGGAGGCGGTGTGTCCGTAGGCGCCCATGAGTATGGCATGGTGGTGGATGTGTTCAATGCTCTGGACGGCGACGGCGCTTTCTCCCCGGAGCGTGCGGGGGCAGTGCCCAGCGGTGCTCTCATCAAGATGTGCTTCAGCGGCCAGTATACCGAGAAAGAAGTGTATGGCAAGATCGTGGGCAAGGGCGGCTTCAACGCTTACCTGGGCACCAACGACATGCGGGAAGTGACCAGACGCGCTAATGAAGGAGACAGAGAGGCGGCCAAGGCCAAAGAGGCTTTCCTGCTGCAGGTGTCCAAGAACATTGGTTCCATGGCCTGCGTGCTGAGCGGTAAGGTGGATCAGATCATTCTCACCGGCGGTATTGCCTACGGCGCGGATGTCTGTGATTCCCTGAAGGAGAGAACCGAATGGATCGCTCCCGTGACTGTATATCCCGGCGAGGATGAACTGTTGGCGCTGGCCCAGGGTGCGCTCCGGGTGATCAACGGTGAAGAACAGGTTATGAATTATTAATAAAAACCTGTCTCCGATAAACAAACGGAGACAGGTTTTTTTATGAGGATTCATATATCGGTCAGGTGGCATCCGGGTTCTTGCGATATTCCCTGGGGGAGCGTCCATATACTTTCCGAAACAGATCCTTGAAGTAATTGCCGTCGTTGAAACCGCACTCCAGAGCGATATCCGTGATGGTGTTGCTGGTGGTGAGCAGGGCGGTCTGGGCATGCTTAAGCCGCACATAGTTCAGGTATTCTTTGAAGCCCATGCCTGTGACCAGCTTGAATTTTTTGCTGAAATAGGTGGGGCTTAGAGAGGCCACCTCTGCGGCATCCTCCAAAGAGATAGGCCGTTGGAAATTCTGGTAGATATAACGGGTAGCCTGCTGAATATCCGCGTCCCGTACATTGATCAATTCCGGCTCCGGCTGATGCATCACGGAATGCCGGGCCAGAAACAGCAGAAGCTGTTGGAGATAGCAGGTGGTGAAATCCGGGGAATATTCATCCAGGCCCGCGGTTTCGGACAACATCCGGGAGAGCAGCTCAAAATATTCCTCCAGATACAGGCTGGGAATACTGCCCATGAAGGAGGGAGCACTTCCCACCACGTCCTGGTAGAGAAAAGATTTCTTGAACAGGATATCCACCATCTCGCAGTTGATGCCGGGGTAATACCGGGAGTGGTGCAGTTCACCGGGGGTAACGAACACCAAATCTCCCTTTTCCAGTTCATAAACCTGGTCGCGGAGCAGAAAGCGGCATTTGCCGGAGAGCAGGCAGAAGATCTCGTAGAAGCCGTGGTAGTGGTCCGGCTGCAGGGGGGAATCTTCTCCCCGCAGTCCCTTGTAGATGATGATGCTGTCAATGTCAGATCGTCCGCTGCATACAAATGTTGTCATAACTTCCTCTTTCTTTTTGACTGAAAGGGCCGGACTTCCCTGCGGAAGCCTGGCCCTTTGTAAGATGCTCTGAATCCCTTACAGCGGGAACTTGAAGTATCTTTTCGCGTTGTTGTAGGAGATATCCGTGACAATCTCCGACAGGATATCCAGATCCGCCGGGAACTCTCCGTTTTCCACCCAGCCGCCGATCAGGTTGCACAGGATCCGGCGGAAATACTCATGCCTGGTGTAGGAGAGGAAGCTGCGGGAGTCCGTAAGCATTCCCACGAAGCCGGACAGATTGCCCAGGTTGGCCAGGGAGACCATCTGATCCTGCATGCCGGTCTTGTGATCATTGAACCACCAGGCGCTGCCCTGCTGGATCTTGGCCACGGCGGAACTGTCCTGGAAGCAGCCCAGAATGGAGCCGATGGCCTGATTGTCGTTGGGGTTTAAGCTGTACAGGATGGTCCTGGGCAGCGCATCGTCCCGAATCAGCGCATCCAGGAAATCTGCCATCTGGGAGGAGGGAGCGTAGTTGTTGATGCAGTCATAGCCGGTGTCGGGTCCCAGCTTCTGGTACATCAGGGTGTTGTTGTCCCTCTTGCAGCCATAGTGCAGCTGCATGGCCCAGTCAAGCCGGGCATATTCTTTCCCTGCAAACAGCATAAACGCCGTCTTGAATTTCAGTTCTTCCTCCTTGGTGGGAGTCATGTGGTTCAGCCGCTTCAGGAAAATCTCTTCGATCTCATCATCGGTGGCGGGGCAGTACATCACATACTCCAGGGCATGGTCGGACACATTGCAGCCCATGGAGGCGAAATATGCCATGCGCTCCCGCAGAACATCCTTGAGCTGCGCGAAAGTGACGATCTCGCTCCTGCCCGTCACGGCAGCCAGCTTATCCAGGTAGTCCAGATAGTCGGGCTTCTCAATGTTCATGGCCTTGTCGGGTCTCCAGGCGGGAAGTACTTTTACATCGAAGCTGTCATCTTCGGCGATCTTTTTGTGCCATTCCAGGGAGTCCACGGGGTCATCCGTGGTACAGATCAAGGTCACATGGCTCTGGCGGATCAGATTGCGCACGCTCATGGAAGGCTCCTGCAGCTTGGCATTGCAAAGGTTCCATACCTCATCCGCGGTCTTGCTGTTCAGCACGCCCTGATAACCGAAGTATCTCTGCAATTCCAGATGGCTCCAGTGGAACAGAGGATTGCCGATGGCCTTGCCCAGACACTCCGCCCATTTGCAGAACTTTTCATAGTCGGAGGCGTCTCCCGTGATGTATTTTTCCTCCACGCCGCAGGAACGCATAAAGCGCCATTTGTAATGGTCGCCGCCCAGCCACACCTGAGTGATGTTTTCAAACTGCCTGTCCTCGGCGATCTCTCTGGGGTTGATGTGGCAGTGGTAGTCCAGTACAGGTGTGTTCTCGGCATAGTCATGGAACAGTTTCCTGGCGGTCTCCGTCTCCAGCAAAAATTCCTTGTCCATAAAACCTTTCATGTTACTTCCCTCCATATTCTTTAATTATATGTATTTTTATGAACTGTCTGTGATATGTTTCCGGGCTATTTCTGGCAGTCCCGGCTGCAGGCCAGGGTGGTTCCCCGGTGTATCACTTCCCCGGAGAAAACGGTCTGCTTCGGCATTTCCTTGCCGCCCAGCACTCCCATCAGCGTAAGGATCAGGTGCTGGCACAATGTTTCCAGCTTGTTGTCGATGCTGGACATCTCAGGCTCGCAGCAATGCGCCAGCAGGGAATTGTTGTAGCCTATGACGCACAGCTCCCCCGGTATGGAAAGCCCTGCGTTCCGGGCGAAACGGACGGCGCCTACAGCCAGGCAGTCGTCGGAGGCAATGACGCCGTGGAACTGCAGCCCTTTCTGATGGAGTTTCATCAAGTGGTCCGCCATGGCGTGGATATCCTCATGAGATCCCTGGTAGAACTGGATCAGGTGATTGCTCCTAAGCAGTTTCTGGGATTCCATGGCACTGCGGTAGCCCGCCATCTTTTTTTTGCTGCTGTAGGAGGTGGAATTGGTAAAATACAGGATGTCCTCCACACCGGCCTGGATCAACTGCAGAGTGGCCTCATAAACGGAGGAAAAATCGTCTGACAGGATGCTGTATACATTGGGCGCTTCCAGTGCGGCGTTCAGCAGCATCACCGGCACCTGGGAGGCGGCGTCCAGGATGTAGCGGTTCTCGGTGTCTTTGTCGTAGACAAAATTGGAACCCACCAGGATAATGCCGTCCACCTTCTTGGTAATCAGCAGGTTCATACAGCTTTTTTTATTCTCCAGGTCATAGCCGGTGCAGCAAAGGATGCTGTCGTAGCCGTTGCCCCGCAGCTTCTGCTCAATATAGTAGATGGCCTTGGCTAGATACAGGTCAGAGGAATCGGCGCACATGATGCCGATGGTTTTCATGGTGTTGAGACCCAGGCCCCGGGCAAACGCGTTGGGGGTGTATTCACATTGGTTAATGACGTCCAGCACCTTCTGCTTGGTCTTTTCGCTGACATTGCTGCTGCCGTTCAGCACTCTGGACACAGTGGCGATGGAGACGCCTGCTTTTTCGGAGATATCATATATTGTCATGTAAGCATACCCGTAATGGTGAAAAGGTGAAAAAATACTTGTAAGCGGTTACAGTTTTTCCTTCATTTTGAATTATAACGAATCTCGAAAATTTTTTCAAGAACTATTTTTATCTTCTTGACGAATGAGGGGTTTGGAAGTAAAATTGAAAATGTAAGTACTTACATAAAAATGACTTTGTGAGTATGGGATTTTTAGAAAATGAATATGTAACAGTCCGGTGCGGTGCCCCGTTTATCCGGAAGGCGGCGCGGGAAGGAATCCGTCCCGGCCAGGGAATGGGGACCGGGCGCGGAAGAAGCTGGGGACAGCAGAAAAGAGGAGGCGTTATGGAAGCATTAAACAAGAGCATGACCGGTAAGAAAGACAGACCTGTCAAGGTGGTACAGTTTGGGGAGGGGAATTTCCTGCGGGCATTTGTGGACTACATGATCGACATTGCCAATGAGCAGGGCAGATTTGACGGAGATATTGTCCTGGTAAAACCCATCGACTTCGGCAGTCTGGATCTGTTTCACAGGCAGGACTGCCAGTACACCGTGTCTCTGCGGGGGAATGTGGACGGCGAAGCCAGAATTATCAATCGGGTGGTGACCAGCGTGGCCGACGCGGTGGACGCCATTCATGAGTATGACAAGTATATGGGTCTGGCCGAGATTGACACCCTCCGCTTTGTGGTGTCCAACACCACGGAGGCCGGAATTGTATACGATGCAGAGGATCGGTTTGAACTGAATCCCCCCAGAAGTTTTCCCGGCAAGCTGACCAAGTTCTTATATCACAGGTTCGAGACTTTCCAGGGCGATCCCTCCAGGGGCCTGGTGATGCTGCCTGTGGAACTCATCGACGACAACGGTGTTATGCTGAAAAAATGTGTGATGGGGCAGATTGACAACTGGGGCCTGCCCGAAGGGTTTAAGAAATGGGTGGAGGAGGCATGCGTTTTCACATCCACTCTGGTGGACCGCATTGTCACCGGCTATCCCCGGTCCACGGAACAGGAAGAGTGGGAGAAGCTGGGCTATGAGGACCATATTATGGTGACGGGTGAGCCCTTTGCCCTGTGGGTCATCGAATCGGACAAGGACATCAGCGGGGAGTTTGACCTGCCCGGCGCCGGAATGCCCGTGGTATTTACCGATGACCACCATCCCTATAAGCAGCGGAAAGTGCGCATTCTGAACGGGGCCCATACTTCCTTTGTGCTGGCGTCCTGGCTGTGCGGCAATAATATCGTGCGGGAATCCATGGAGGACAAGGATATCCGCGACTTTATGAACAAGACCATTTTTGAGGAGGTGATTCCCACCCTGACCCTGCCGGAGGAGGAACTGAAAGCCTTTGCGGGAGAGGTGGTAAACCGCTTCAACAATCCCTATGTGGATCACGCGCTGCTGGCCATCTCTCTGAACTCCGTGTCCAAATGGAGGGCCAGATGTCTGCCCAGCCTGCTGGGCTATGTGGATAAGTTCGGCAGGCTTCCGGCCCACATGACCTTTTCCATCGCCGCCTTGATGGCTTTCTACTGCGGCGACGAGATTAAGGAGGGTGCGCTGGTGGGCAGCCGCAGCGGCCAGGCTTATCCCATCAAGGACGACATGCCGGTGCTGGAATTCTTCCGGGACAACTGCCGGAAGGATACCCGCAGCTTTGTCACCGCTTATCTGGGCAGAGAGGATTTCCACGGGCAGGATTTAAATCAGGTTCCGGGGCTGACGGACGCAGTGACGGCATATCTGGAGGACATAAAGGAAAACGGAATGAGGGCGGCAGTATGCAGAATTTCATAAAAATAAATGACAACGACAATGTGGTGGTGGCCTTGAACGCCATCCCCCAGGGGGAGGCCGTCGCGGTGGAGGTATCCGGCCGGGAGTGTAGGATCACTGCCCGGGAGGAGATTCCCGCCGGGCATAAAATGGCGGTGTGTGATATTCCCGCAGGCGGGGAAGTCCTCAAGTATGGCTATCGTATCGGCAATGCCAAAGAAGAGATTCCCGCAGGGGCCTGGATCCATACCCACAATGTGGGTACGGCGCTGGGAGATTTGCTGGAGTACAGCTATGAGCCGGTAGCGGCGGTGCAGGACGCAGGGCAGACGTCACCGAAATCCGACGGGGCGCAGGACGTGACCTTTATGGGTTTCAACCGCCCGGACGGCAAGGTGGGGGTGCGCAACGAGATCTGGGTCATTCCTACGGTGGGCTGTGTCAACAATGTGGCCACAGCCATTGCTAGGCAGGCCAACGCCTTTGTCAGGGGCACGGTGGAGGAGGTTATCGCCTTTCCCCATCCATATGGCTGTTCCCAGATGGGGGAGGATCAGGAGCACACCCGCGTTATTCTGGCAGATCTGATCAACCATCCCAACGCAGGCGGCGTGCTGGTGTTGGGGCTGGGCTGTGAGAACAGCAATATAGGCGAGTTGATGCCCTATATCGGGGACTATGACGAGAACCGGGTGAAATTCCTGGTGGCCCAGGAATGCGAGGACGAGATCGCTGAGGCGGTGGAGATTGTCAGGGGCCTGATTGATTATGCGGCGGGCTTTGAGAGGGAACCTGTCAGCGTAGAAAAACTGGTGGTGGGCATGAAGTGCGGAGGGAGCGACGGCCTGTCCGGCATCACCGCCAATCCGCTGGTGGGGCGTTTCTCCGATTTGCTGATCTCCCGGGGCGGAACCACGATCCTCACGGAGGTGCCGGAGATGTTCGGCGCGGAGACCATTTTGATGAACCGCTGCGCCAACCAGGAGTTGTTCCACAAGACCGTGGATCTGATCAACGATTTTAAACAGTATTTCAAGAGCCACAACCAGACCATCTACGAGAATCCTTCCCCGGGCAACAAGAAGGGCGGCATCTCCACGCTGGAGGACAAATCCCTGGGCTGCACGCAGAAGTCCGGCAGCGCTCTGGTAAAGGGTGTGCTGCAATACGGAGAAAGGGTGCAGACCCCGGGGCTGAATCTGCTCAGTGCTCCCGGCAACGATCTGGTGGCTTCCACCGCCCTGGCGGCGGCCGGTGCCCATATCGTGCTGTTTACCACAGGCCGGGGAACGCCTTTCGCTTCCCCGGTGCCTACGGTGAAGATCTCTACCAACTCCGGGTTGGCCGGCAGGAAGGCCAACTGGATTGACTTTGACGCCGGGGTACTGGTGGAGGATGACAGATCCATGGCGGAGGAAGCCCGGAATCTGTTTGACTATGTGGTGGAGGTGGCCTCCGGCAGGCAGGTGTGCAGCGAGACGGCGGGCTTCCACGATATGGCCATATTTAAGCAGGGGGTCACCCTGTAACGAAATATACCTGTGGCGTATGCGGAAGCCGCCCAGGATAAGGCGGGCATACCCGGACATAAGCAGTTTCGGGTGTGCTCGCTGTGGTTCTAGGGAGATAGGCTGCCGCAAGCACATTGGAACCGGGAACCCCGGCGGTATCAAAGCGGAGGAGGAGAAAAGACCATGAGAGGAGAATGGGAACAGGCCCTGGAGCAGGTGCGGCAGGGCCGGGTGGCGGAAACAGCGGAAGTGGTGGAAGGGATCAAGGCGCTGCCCCGGGATCAGGACGGGGTGTTTGATCTGCGTGGCATGGAAGGGAATCAACAAGATATGCAGGAGGCCAGAAGAGCCTTGTATCCCGTATATGCTGCCTATGAGACGAACTGCAATAAAAAAGAGGGCTATCCCGATATCCTGGGTCAGATGCGGGTGATGGATGAGCGGCTCCAGGAGCGATATGATATGCTGGAGGCAGCGGTGTATATGGATCTGGCCCTGCGAACGCTTCTATATTTAAGCCAGGAAGTTTATGAATATTACCGGGAGTTGACGGATCTGTACAGAAAAAATGCGAGACGCTTTATCCGGGAGTTTTATGGAGAGGGGAAAATCACGCCGGGAGCGGTTCCTGCCAGTCCCGGGGAAGCGCTTTTTGCAGAGGGCCTTATGCTGGCATGCAGGGAGCACATTCTGTTGAAAGATAAATATGAAGTGTATTATGGTTTCATGGAATCTCCCGGGAAAAAATGAGGCACCGGCGTATTTATTTTGGGATAACTCTGCCTGCGGGATGCCCCAGGCTTTTGGAAAGGGAGAGGAAACGGAAACAGGAGGAAAGATTGAAAATTAAAATTTTCAATCGCGAGATTTGTGTCTGCGCGGTGCTTGCCACAAACTCGTCATGCGCAAAAAGCAGCGCAGAAATGAGGAGAAATCATGGAGATCAAGACAGTAATGCTTACAGCCAGAAGTGCCACTCTGGAGATTGCGGACGGTGGCAGGCATTTTACCCGGCACCCTTACCGGGTGGTGGTGAACGGCCGGGAGGTCATGACCGCGGAGAGAACCGTCACCAGCCTGTTTGGCCTGAAGCCCCAGACCCGGTATCTGGTGGAGATATACGATGGGCAGCAACAGGTGGGAACCACGGAATTTACCACCGAATATGAGTTTGTGACCCTGGATGTGACCCGGTTCGGGGCCAGGGGGGACGGGGTGTCGGACGATACCCATTTTATCCAGGCGGCCATTATGGCCTGTCCGGAGCATGGCCGGGTTTATATACCTGCGGGAACCTATCGGATCACCAGTCTGTTCCTGAAAAGCCATATCCGGCTGGAACTGGCGGAGGGAGCAGAACTGAGAGCCTTCACGGAACGGGAAAAGTTCCCCATATTTCCGGCCATGCTGGAGAGTTATGACGAAGGGGACGAGTACAATCTGGGTACTTGGGAGGGGAATCCCCTGCCCATGTTCACCGGGATTCTCTGCGGCGTCCAGGTAGAGGATGTGGTGATTTATGGCCGGGGCGTTATCAACGGCAACGCTTCTAAGGCGGACTGGTGGGAGGATCCCAAGGTCATGCGGGGGGCTTTCCGGCCCAGGCTGTTCTTTATCAGCCATTGCCAAGATGTGGTTTTACAGGGCCTGAAGTTCTGTAATTCCCCTTCCTGGACTCTGCACCCGTATTTCAGCAAGGGGCTTCGGTTCCTGGACCTGGCTGTGGAAAATCCGGCGGATTCTCCCAACACGGACGGCCTGGACCCCGAATCCTGCCGGGACGTGGAGATACTGGGCGTGCGTTTTTCCCTGGGGGATGACTGCATTGCCGTCAAGTCCGGCAAGATCTATATGGGCAGGAAATATAAGACCCCCTCGGAGAATATTCATATCCGCCAGTGCCTGATGGAAAACGGTCATGGAGCGGTGACGCTGGGCAGCGAGATGGCGGGGGGCGTGGTGAATCTCACGGTGGAGGACTGCGTTTTCCGAAATACGGACCGGGGGCTGCGGATCAAGACCCGGCGGGGCCGGGGCCGGGATGCCGTGTTAGACCATATTACATTCCGCAACCTGACCCTGGACCATGTGATGACGCCGCTGGTAATAAATGCTTTTTATTTCTGCGACCCTGACGGCAAGACCCGGTATGTGCAGTCCCGGGAGCCCTATCCGGTGGACGAGAGGACGCCCGTAATCGGCAGGCTGACCTTTGAAAATATGGAATGCGCCAACTGCCATGTGGCTGCAGCTTATTTTGACGGTCTGCCGGAACAGAAGATTCAGGAGATTGTGATGAAGAATATCTCCGTCAGCTACGCCGGGAATCCCAAATGTGATGTGCCCGCCATGTCCGAGGGCGTGGAGAAGAGCAGCAGGCGGGGCATGTTTATCCGCAACGTAAAGCATCTGGTGCTGGAGCATGTGACCGTCAGCGGCCAGGAGGGCGAGGCACTGGAGACGGAGGGTGTGGACGATGTGGAAGTGAGGCCGTAGGGGACATGCGGAACTATAAACAGCAAATTCCCGGAAAGCGCACTGAAGGATATAGGGACGCAATAGCGGCCATATATCCTTCACCGGGATCGTGTGCTTGTAGGGGACATGCGGAACTTTAATCAGCAAATTCCCGGAAAGCGCACTGAAGGATATAGGGACGCATCAGCGGCCATATATCCTTCACCAGGATCGTGTGCTTGTAGGGAATTTGCGGAACTTTTTTAGGAGGAAAATGAGATGCAGTTAGGAATCCGTTTACATGACACAAAGGAACTCCCTTTCGAAGAACGCATTGCGGATGTGCATGCTCTGGGATTTGCCTGCGGGCATCTGGCCCTGTCCAAGGTGATCAGGGAGTTTCCTACCACCGATGAGGCGCTGACGCCGGGGCTGGCCATGTACATTAAAAATGTGTTTGCCAAAAATCAGGTGGATATCGCCGTGCTGGGCTGTTATCTGAATCTGGCCAATCCCAATCCGGAGCAGCTTAAGAAGGCCATGAACCGATACATGGCCCATGTGCGTTTCGCGTCCTGGCTGGGCTGCGGCGTGGTGGGCACGGAGACCGGCGCGCCCAACGAAACTTACAGCTATGTGCCGGAATGCCATGGAGAGGAAGCGCTGCAGACCTTTATCGGCAATCTGCGCCCCATTGTGAAATACGCGGAGCAGATGGGAGTGGTGATGGCCATTGAGCCGGTGTGGCGGCATATCGTATATAATCCCGGGAGGGCCAGAAGGGTGCTGGACGAGATCGGCTCCCCCAATCTGCAAATCATCCTGGATCCTGTCAATCTGCTGGATATCTCCAATTATCAGGACCAGGAAGCCATCGTGGAAGAGGCCATAGAGGTTCTTGGGCCCGATGTGGCCATGGTACATCTGAAAGATTATATGCCAACGGAGGGCAAACTGGAAGCCATGGCCTGCGGGCTGGGCAGAATGCAATACGGGAGGGTATTGAAATTTATCAAGGAGCGCAAGCCCTGTATCCATGTGACATTGGAAAATACTACACCGGAAAACAACCAACAGGCCAGAGACCATATTCTGGAACTGTATCGGAATGTATGAGAACAGAATCGGAGGAAAAAGCGGGCAGAACCATATGGGGGTTCTGCCCTGGTTTATTGTAACCAATTACATTGCCAATTCTTGAAAGTGGCAGGGAGCAGCAACATACTGTAATTGCCGGAATAAGAAAAAGATATTGCTTTAAAAGTGGAAAAACGATATATTATAGCTATAGGGAGTTGCATGTGCAGAAAAGCAGGATTGAAAGAGAGGTAGGTTATGGCCAGGACGATAAGCATAGGGCGTCAGGATTTTGAAAAAATCAGAAGCGATAACTGCTTTTATATAGATAAAACAGACTTTATCAGGCAATGGTGGGAAGAAAAAGACGATGTGACCCTGATCACTCGTCCCAGGCGCTTTGGCAAGACATTGAATATGAGCATGCTGGAACAGTTTTTCTCAGTGGATTATGCCGGGCGCAATGATCTGTTTGAAGGGCTTTCCATCTGGAAGGAGGAGAAATATCGTCAGTTACAGGGGACGTATCCGGTGATTGCGTTCAGCTTTGCAAATATAAAAGAGACCACATTCCAGGAAGCAAGAAAGAGGATCAGTCAGATTATTACGGAATTGTATAACCGATTTGACTTTTTGTTATGCAGCGATAGACTGAATGAAAATGAAAGAGCACTATTCAGGAAGATATCTGCGGGAGAGGCGAAGGATGAGGAGACTAACTCGCTGAAAACATTATCTAATTATTTGATGCAGCATTATGGCAAAAAAGTGATTATTCTGCTGGACGAGTATGACACGCCCATGCAGGAGGCGTATGTGAGCGGCTATTGGGACGAACTGACAGCGTTTACCAGGAGCCTGTTTGGCGCCACTTTTAAGACAAATCCCTATATGGAATGTGCTCTGATGACCGGCATTACCCGTGTGAGCAAAGAATCCATGTTCTCGGACCTGAACAATCTGGAAGTGGTGACAACTACATCAGAAAAGTATGCGACCTGTTTTGGGTTCACGGAGGAAGAAGTATTTGCCGTATTGGAGGAATATGGACTGTCAGACCAAAAACAGCGGGTTAAGGATTGGTATGACGGGTTTACTTTTGGCAGTAAGAAAGAGATCTATAACCCATGGTCCATTATTAATTTTCTGGATAAAAAAGCGGTGGGAACCTATTGGGTTAATACCAGTTCCAACAGGCTGGTCAGCAAACTGCTTCGGGAAGGGAATCCCAGTGTGAAAAAGGGCTTTGAGGAATTGTTGGGAGGAAGAGTGCTTGAGTTGGAGATAGACGAGCAGATTGCTTATAGTCAGTTATCTTCAAAGAAGAACGCCATATGGAGCCTGTTGCTGGCCAGCGGGTATTTGAGGGTGGCGAGTACCATTTTCGTGGAGAGGACCGGCCGCATGATCTATAAGCTGGCATTAACCAATAAAGAGGTATCTATTATGTTTGAGGACATGGTGCGGGATTGGTTTTCTGAGAACGATTATTACAATGATTTTATTAAAGCCCTTTTATTGGGAGACGTAACGGTCATGAATACCTATATGGACCGGGTGACAAAGGAGATGTTCAGCTATTTTGACACAGGCAGGAATCCCTATAATGAACCAGAGAGGTTTTACCATGGTTTTGTGCTGGGTTTGATGGTAGAACTGTCTGATCGGTATATGGTCACGTCTAATCGGGAGAGCGGATTCGGTAGATATGACGTGATGCTGGAGCCCAGAGATACGGCAAGGGATGATGCCATGATCTTGGAGTTCAAAGTGCAGGGTCCTAAAGAAAAGGAACTGTCCGACACAGTAGCCGCAGCCTTGTGGCAGATAGAGGAAAAGGATTACCCGGCCTCCCTGGCGGCAAGGGGGATACCAAGGGAACGTATCAGGAAGTATGGCTTTGCCTTTTGCGGAAAAGAGGTGTTGATTGGCACTGCGGAAACTCTAAGTAAATAAATAGTAAACTATCCTTTTTTGGTAAAATGAGAGAAGAATTAAAAAGGATTATTTGGATGAAAAAAGGCATACGGAATAACAGTTCACTGATATTTACAGAGATTTTTATAGACTCAGTGAAGGAGGTAAAATGGCTGAACAGGGAACACATGAGGAACTGTTGGAACAAAACGGAAGGTATAAAGAATTATGGGTTTCTCAGACTTCACTTTATGAAGACAGCCGCAATCGTATAGTATGAGGCATAATGGCTGGATATCGCGATTGCTGCAACAATCTTCTTTTACCAAATAAATAGCGGACATTGGAATAGGGACTGTTATTCGGGATAAAAACCGGATGAGGGTTCTTTTTCTATTATATACAGGTAAGGTATATACAGGTAAGGGAGTAAATATTTGGAAAAATTTTTAAGATTTACATCCTGGCAGGCTTTCTTTGTAGGAAAACCCAGAAACGCAAGTATATTTCATATGGATTTAAGTCTGTTTTTATGTTATGATTAAAAACACGTCTGTAAATAAACAACGGAGTTCCGAACAGTATGCAGATCAGGTCTTTGGAGTCGCAGATGGTATCAGAGTATGGCCGGGGCCTGGGATAGAGAGGAATGGGACATGGAAGATTTGCGTTTTATCATGCAGTATATCAAAAGGCATAAATGGCATTATGCCGCAGGTATTGTCACCCTGTTTGTGGTGGATTTTGCCAATCTGTACATACCCAGGATCACGGGCGCGGTCACGGACGGCCTGTCAGATCATACAATGGATTGGAGCGGCGTCAAGAACTGTCTGCTGGGCCTGCTTCTGCTGGGCCTGACTCTGGCTGTGGGGCGCTTCCTCTGGAGGTATTTTCTGTTTGGCTCCGCCAGGAAGATCGAGAAGGAACTGCGCAATGACATGTTTGCCCATCTGGAGAAGATGAGCGTGGACTACTTCAACGAGAACAAGACCGGCGATCTGATGACCCGTTTTACCAGTGACTTAAACGCTATCCGCATGGCCATCGGCATGGCGGTGATCTCCGCTTTTGACGCCACGGTGATGACGGTAATGGTCATCGGGCAGATGATGGTGTATGTGAATGTGAAGCTGACGCTGCTGGCGCTGATTCCCATGGTGGTGATCTGCGTGGGCACCGTTTACTATGGAAAAGTAATTCATGCCAGATATATGGAACGCCAGGAGGCGGTGTCGGATCTGACGGACTATGTACAGGAGAGTTTTTCGGGGATTCGGGTGATCAAGGCATTTGTCAGGGAACAGGCCCAGCTGAAAGCCTTTACAAAAGCAAATGAGAAAACCCGGGAGAAGAATCTGAGCCTGGTGCGGCTGCAGGCAGTGGTCATGCCCCTTTTGGAAGTGTTTATCGGCATCAGCAGTCTGGTGACTCTGATTTACGGCGGCTATCTGGCCATTGTGGGGGAGATTACCCTGGGGCGTTTTGTGGCTTTCCATCAGTATGTGAATATGCTGGTATGGCCCATGTTGGCCTGCGGAGAAGCCATCAACACATTTGCCCAGGGCGGCGCTTCCATCAAACGGGTGCGGGCCGTCATGGAGGAGGAACCCGGGGTGCGGGATCTGCTTTCGGAGGAGGAGAAGCTCTCCGGGCAGCAGGGAGCCGGCAGAGGAAAGTCCGCAGCTCTGGCCAAGGATCGTCTGGAGGCGCAAACCCGGCGGGGCAAACAGCCCTCCCTGACAGGACAGATCACATTTTCCCATCTGACTTACACCCACAGGGGAGCGCTCCAGCCCGATCTGCGGGATGTCTGCCTGGAAATTCCGGCGGGTACCACTCTGGCTGTTATCGGGCGCACCGGCAGCGGTAAATCCACACTGGTCAATCTGATGCTGCGCCTGTATAACACGGACCAGGGTATGATCCTGCTGGACGGCAGGGATATCAACAGCATTCCTCTGAAAGAACTGCGGCGGCAGATCGCCTATGTGCCCCAGGACAATTTTCTGTTTTCCGATACCCTGAAAGCCAATATTGCCTTTGGTGTGGAGGGGCAGGACATGGATCGGATCGTAGCCGCCACCAAAGCGGCCTGCATCCATGACAGTATCATGGAATTTCCCGACAAGTATGACACTATGGTGGGGGAGCGGGGGGTGACTCTCTCCGGCGGGCAGAAGCAGCGAAGTTCCATTGCCAGGGCGCTGATGAAGGATGCTCCCATCCTGATTCTGGACGACGCGCTTTCCGCAGTGGATACTGACACCGAGGAACAGCTGCTTAGAAATCTGCAGGAAAACCGCAGGGGCAAGACTACGATTCTGATCGCCCACCGCATCTCCACGATTCAGCATGCGGATGTGATCCTGGTGCTGGAAGAGGGCAGGGCGGAGGAAGTGGGCAACCACACCCGGCTCATGGAACAGAAGGGGATATATTACGAGATGTTTGAGAAGCAGCAGCTGGAGGCGGCCATGGGCGAGCAGAGGGCTGCGCTGCACCGGGAGTATCAGGACGAGCCCCATCCTTCCGAACAGGAGGCGGGGAATATGCCCCCGGCGGGAGTGGATCAGGAGCCTGGCCGGGCCGTGAAGTCCCAGGGACAGGAGATATGCAGAGAAGGTTCTGGGGCGGAAGAAGGCGGGATCACACAGCATGTCTCGGAGAAGGACCGGGCAACAGGAAAGGAGGCGGAATGACATGCGCAGACTATTGACTTATCTGAAGCCTCATAAGTGGACCATGACTGCAGCTACCATACTGGTGCTGTTTATCATCGTGGTGGAGCTGTATCGTCCCATTATCATCGGTGACGCCATAGACGATTATATCAACGGCTATTACCAGCCTTTCCGGGTAGCGGAAAAAGGGGAGGAGGGGGCCGTGCCCTATGGAGATCTCTGGCTGTCCAGAGTGGAACGGCAGAGCGGTCAGTTCCAGGGCAGCCTGCCGGAAAGGGATCAGCTTTCCGGTTATTACCAGCTTTTTCTCTACGGGGACCGCTATTACATGGCGGAGGGATTGACCGCCGAGGAGAGTCTGGCCCTGGCGGAAGGCGGCACGGAACTGGTTCAATCCTATGTGGACGCAGGGGCCCCCTGCCTGGACAGGGAGCAGTTAAAAGCGCTGCGCCGCTATGATTTTACCGGGATTCTGTATGCGGCGGGGCTGTATTTGCTCATGATGCTGTTGGGCTTTGTGCTGAACGCGGTGGATACCTGGATGCTCCAGAAGATGGGGCAGAATATCATTTTCCGCATGCGGGAACAGGTTTTTTCCCATATTCACAGTCTTTCCCTGAGTTTCTTCAATACCACACCGGTGGGAAAACTGGTGACCCGAGTGAGCAATGACACCGAGGCAGTGAATGAACTGTTTACCACGATTCTGGTGCGGCTCTTTAAAAATGTGGTAAAAATCCTGGGTTATGCGGTGGTGATGCTGTCCATCAGCGTGCGGATGACTCTGGTGTCCTTTGCGCTGCTGCCGGTGGTGGGAGTGCTCACCTTTGTGTTCCGTTTTTACTCCCGGAAAGCCTACAAGATTACCCGCAACAAAATCACGGAGTTGAATACATTTCTCTCCGAACATATCTCCGGCATGAGACTGATTCAGGTATTTGTACGGGAGCAGGAAAAGTATGAGGAGTTTGAGTGTAAGTCCCGGGAACTGTTTCGGGCCAACTGGCGGGAGGTCATGACCTTTGCCATCTTCCGTCCCAGCATTTATTTTCTGTCCATCGTGGCCATGGTGATTGTGATCGGGACCGGCAGTTATTCGGTGCTGGGAGGCAGCCTGTCTCTGGGGACGCTGTTTATCTTTATCACCTATATCAGTTCTTTCTTCGAGCCCATCCAGGAACTTGCGGAGCAGTTTGGCACGCTGCAGTCCTCCCTGGCCTCCGCGGAGAAGGTTTTCTCCATACTGGATGAGGAGCCGCAGATCGTGAACCCGCCTGTGCCTCTGCCCGTGGACATTCATGGGCGCATTGAGTTTAAGCATGTGTGGTTTGCCTATGAGAAGGAAGATTATATCTTAAAAGATGTGAGTTTTGTGATTCATCCCGGAGAGAAGGTGGCCTTTGTGGGCGCCACCGGAGCGGGCAAAACCTCCATCCTGAATCTGATCGGCCGGTATTTTGACATCCAGAAGGGGGAGATCCTGATCGACGGCGTGGATATCCGGCAGATCGACAAGGCTAAACTGCGGCGGGCCATCGGCCAGGTACAGCAGGACGTGTTTCTGTTTACCGGGGATATCAAAGGGAATATCTCTCTGGACAATGAGGCCATCAGCCGGGAGGACGTGATCCGGGCGGCGCGGACGGTTCATGCGGACACTTTTATCGAGAAAATGCCCGGAACTTACGATGCACCGGTGACGGAGCGGGGCAGTACCCTGTCTGCAGGGCAGCGGCAGTTGATTTCCTTTGCCCGTACCCTGGCTTACGAGCCGCGGATTCTGGTGCTGGACGAGGCCACAGCCAATATCGACACCGAGACGGAAAGTCTGATCACCCAGGCCCTGTCCGCGCTGATGCAGGACCGCACCACCATAATGGTGGCGCACCGCCTGTCCACCATACAGCACGCGGACAAGATCATTGTCCTGCATCACGGCCGCATCAGGGAATCCGGCAGTCATCAGGAACTGTTGGCCCAGGAAGGGCTTTATAAGAAGCTGTATGATTTGCAGTTGGTACAGGAGTGAGGAACCGAAAGCCAGTAGATTCACAGGAGGCGGAACCGAAAAGAGAGGAACCGGGAATATGGCCGGGGCAGGCTGCGGGCAGAGAAGGCAGGGAACATACATATGATTGAGTTTAAGGCGGACAATTTTAATCTGGCACAAATCTGCCGCTCGGGGCAATGCTTCCGCATGAATGAGGCGGCGGAAAATCGGTTCAGCGTCATTGCCGGGAGACATTATCTGGAGATGGAGCAGCAGGGAGAAAGATGCGTTTTTTACTGCGAAGAGGCAGAATTCCGGGACTTCTGGGAGAGGTATTTCGACCTGAAAGCGGATTACACTTCCTACCTGGGAAAGATCGCTCCGGGTGACAGTTATCTGAGAAGCGCGGCGGAATTTGGAGCGGGAATCCGGATCCTGCGGCAGGATCTGTGGGAGATGATCGTTTCCTTTCTGATTTCCCAGCAGAACCATATTCAGCGGATCCGCAGATGTATTGATACTATCTGCAGGGCCTATGGGGAGAAGCTGGAAAACAGCCGGGGCGGGGAATATTATGCCTTTCCCACGCCCCAGGCGTTGGCGGACCTTCCCGAGGACGGGCTGATGGCCTGCAACCTGGGTTACCGCAGCAAATATGTGGTGCGTACCGCCAGAGCCGTGGCGGAGGGAGAATGGGATCTGGAAGCGGTGCGTCTGCTCCCTTATCCGAAAGCCCGGGAGGAGCTGCTGAAGCTGTTTGGTGTGGGGGGAAAAGTAGCGGACTGTATCTGTCTGTTTGCCCTGCACCACTTGGAGGCGTTTCCGGTGGATACCCATATCCGGCAGGCCATGGAGGCCCATTATGAAAAAGGCTTTCCCATGAAGCGCTATGAGGGCTGCCAGGGAGTATTGCAGCAGTACATATTTTATTACGAACTGGCAGGGGCCGGGCAGCCCTGATAACGGGCCTGCTCTTTTCGGGAAAGGAAACCAGACGGTTCGCGCCGATGAGGGGCGGCCCTTCAGAAGAGGAGAACTTATGACAAAGAAACAACGTGCTTTGGCAATTATTGAGAGATTGAAGAAGGCATATCCCCAGGCCGAATGTTCCCTGGACTATGACCAGGCATGGAAACTGCTGGTGAGCGTGCGGCTGGCAGCCCAGTGCACGGATGCCAGGGTCAATGTGGTGGTGGAGAAGCTATATGAGAAATTCCCGGATGTGGATGCGCTGGCCCAGGCTCCTGTAGAAGAGATTGAACGCATTGTGCATCCCTGCGGCCTGGGCAACAGCAAGGCCAGGGACATCAGCGCCTGTATGAAGATGCTGCGGGATGAGTACGGCGGAAAAGTGCCCGATGATTTCAACAAACTGCTGGCTCTGCCCGGTGTGGGCCGAAAGAGCGCCAATCTGATCATGGGGGATGTGTTCGGCAAGCCTGCCATCGTCACCGACACCCACTGTATCCGGCTGGTGAACCGCATGGGCCTGGTGGACGGGATCAAGGAGCCGGCCAAGGTGGAAAAGGAACTGTGGAAGCTGATCCCGCCCCAGGAAGGCAGTGATTTCTGCCACAGGCTGGTAAACCATGGCCGGGATGTCTGCACCGCCCGCACCAGACCCTCCTGTGACAAATGCTGTCTGCTGGATCTATGTAAGCAGGCGGGGATATAAAAGAGAGGATCCTATCTGACGCAAAAGCCAAAATATCCCATTTTCTCCACATGGAACAGCAGGCTATAGGGAGGGTACTCTTTGTCAAAGGTCCGAACAAGCTGTTCAAAGGTTAAGATATCCTCCTTGTGGAGCCGGTATTGGTCCGGCAGTTCGAAATGGGCCCGCACGCATTCTATGAATTTTAGAGAGAGGGCCTTTATGGCATGAACCACAGTCTTGTCCATACGCAGGATCTGCCGTCCCAACAGCCGGCCCAGCAGATGGAGCACCAGCTTCTCTTCGTACAGGAAAAAGACCTGGCGTTTCCGTTCGTTCTGGGTAAGATAGGTCAGGCGGTAACACAGCGCATTGCCGGAAGTGAAGTCCTCCCCCCCATAGCGCAGGCTGACCAGTTCCGCATCCACACGGTACAGCTGCCGCAGGGCCTGTAAAACGGCTTTTTCCAGGGAGGCCGTCTCGTCATCCGAAGCCTGATGTATCCATTTATGGGATGTTTTGCCGGAGATCGCGTAATCCTCCACCATGACATGTCCGTTGAGCCAGCCGATGCATAGCCCCAGGAAATGCTGGACAGCTTCTGTGGAATAATTCTCTTCCTCCAGTTCCCTTTCCAGAGCGGGGAGAGTGTTGTCCCGCATATTGTCATGGAGGCTCTTGTGCATGGCGTACTCGCTGTAACCGATGGACTTCATGTACGCCTCTTCTTCCACAAAATGCTTCAGGGTATAACTCTTAAAAAACTTAATACCTTCCCGGCAGGCGTGCTGCTGTTTGGTGGCGTCCTCGTTGAGGCTGACCAGCTTCCCAATGATGGAGAACAGCCGCTGGTGGGCCTTGTCTATGACTTCTACACCGATATTAAACCGTTTGTTCCACTGGATCTCCTGCATCTTTTTTCCTCCTCTGGGGGCTTACCATATAATAACATATTTTAACATAATTTGTTCTGCCCTACAACAGCCAATGGCCCATTTTCCCGGAGAATTCCACGGAAGTGAGGACCTCGGCGCGGCAGGCGGAGATGGCTTCGCGGATTTTCTTGACATTCCCGGGAACATATGGTATGCTCCAGACAGTTTGAGATTCAAAGTATTTATAGGAGAAGAAAGATGAGCATACGGATCATTACGGACTCGGGGGCGGACATTCCCCGGAATATGGGGGCTTCCCCCCGGGCAGACCTGACAATTCTGCCCATGCATGTATATTTTGGAGATAAAGAATTTCAGGACGGAGTGGATTTGACCCATCGGCAGTTTTACGAGATGCTGATTGAGTCGGAGGAATTGCCCAAGACCAGCCAGATCCCGCCCTATGAGTTTGAGCAGGTCTACAAAGAGGCGGTGGAGGCCGGAGAGCAGGTGGTGGTGATCACCATTTCCGGAAAGCTGTCGGGCACCTATCAGAGCGCCTGCATGGCAGCCGGGGAGTATCAGGGACAGGTGTTTGTGGTGGACAGCCTGAACGCCACTCTGGGGGAGAGATGTCTGGTGGATTATGCTCTGCGGCTGAAGGACCAGGGGATGGCGGCAAAGGAGATTGCTGCGGAACTGGAGCAGGCCCGGAAAAGAATCCGCCTGCTGGCCCTGCTGGATACGTTGGAATATCTGAAAAAAGGAGGCCGCATCTCCAAGTCCGTGGCCATGGTGGGCGGAATGCTGTCCATCAAGCCCGTGATCTCTGTGGTGGACGGCGAAGTGGCCATGCTGGGCAAGGCCCGGGGCTCCCGCAACGGCAACAATCTGCTGGTACAGGAGATCGGGAAGGCCGGCGGTGTGGACTTTTCCATGCCCTACTATCTGGGCTACACCGGCCTGGACGACCATATGCTGAGAAAATATGTGGAGGACAGCAGGGCACTGTGGGAAGGACATGTGGACCATTTGGATTCTACCCCTGTGGGCGGTACCATCGGGACCCATATCGGGCCCGGAGCCATCGGCGTATTCTTCTTCGCGGCGGAGGAGGACAGTCCCGCATAAGGAAGAGAATTCTTTTTCCGTGGAGAGCGGCAGCTTCCCGGCCTCACACGGAGGTATATAGACGGAGAAGGCAGGAAAACTTGTCGGAGTTCCTGCCTTCTTTCTGTCTGGGGAATGCTTCCCTTTTTTATTTTACGTATTTTTCCAGTGTTGCCGTCACGGCTCCCACGCCGGCGGACA
>ERZ808054.359-NODE-359-length-48166-cov-5.296845_pt1 | contig 48166 bp, 29 predicted proteins | sample MGYA00380201_ERZ808054 | MGnify/ENA primary metagenome ERZ808054 (study PRJEB31490, sample SAMN06133419) | mouse gut metagenome | isolation source: Z5_2 | host: mice | place: China: Chengdu | collected 2015-05 ...
CGTTGCCGCCCACCTCCTCAAAGATGCGGTGCGACAGCCTGCCGAAGCTGAGCACATCGATATTCATGATCCCTTTATTGGGATGTTTCCTGACCATCTCAAGCTGTGTCTGCATCGTGAACTGATCCGGAACGACGATCAGATAATTGACGTGGGGATTCTCTTCTGACTCGCTGATGATATGATCGTAGAGCTGATAACTCTTGCCGGAACCTGATGCACCGATGTAAAACCTTAATCCCATTTCCTGCCTCCCTGACGCTCATGTGCCGCTGCGTCACTTTTTTGTTCGATCGACCTGTTACAGTTCACGCCCCAACTAATTCTGACATAATTTTACGTAATGAAGGCGTAAACAGCAACCCATTTGCAGCACGTTTTTCACTACTTTTATTGACGAGTGTACAGTAACGAACTGTTACACCAACATCATACTCTTTTTATTTTAGTCTAGCATAATGGGCAATAAAATGGTAGAATAAAGTGATAAATTTAAAAAGGAGAATGATACCATGAATGAAAATTATGAAAAACGCAGCGATGTTCCAAAGGAATATACCTGGGCTGTCGAGGATCTCTACGCCAGTGATGAGGACTGGAAAAAGGATCTGGAGAACATAAAAGGCATGATCCCTCGCTTCGAAGCCTTTCAGGGAAAGCTCGGCGAGAGTGCGGACACCCTGCTGGATTTCCTGAAACTGCAGGACGAGGTCACGGTTCTGGTCGACCGCTTCGCCAACTATTCCCTGCGAAAAGCTGACGAGGACACCAAGAACACCACTTACCAGGGCTTTCGGGACCAGACGACAGGTGTGTGCGTCGCCATCTCCGCCGCCCTTTCCTTCGCGGAGCCGGAGATTCTCGAGATCCCGGACACTGTCTTGAATGGATTTTTTGAAAAACAGCCCGGACTGAACCCCTACAGGAGAAGCTTAAATGACATTCTCCGCAAAAAAGCACATATCTTGAGCGACGCGGAAGAGAAGATCCTGGCTGCGGCGGGAGACCTCGCACAGTCGCCCGATGACATCTTCAGCCTGTTGAACGACGCGGACATGACCTACGAGTCCGTGACCGATATCGAGGGCAACCGTCTCCCTGTAACACATGCAAGTTTTATCCCCCTGATGCAGAATTATGACAGGAATGTCAGAAAAGATGCCTTCGAGTCGTTGTATAAGACCTACGCCGAGCACAAGAACACATCCGCCGCGATCCTGTCCGCACAGATGAAGCAGCTCAACTTCTTTTCCCGGATGCGCAAGTACAACAGCCCCCTGGAAGCTGCCCTTGACGCCAACAATGTAGATCCGCAGGTGTATCATAACCTGATCGAAGCCGTTCACGAAAATATGGAATCCATGTACAAGTACGTGCGCCTCAGAAAGAAACTGTTGAAAACAGATGCGCTCCACATGTATGACCTGTATGTACCGATCGTGCCAAACGCTGACCGCGACATCCCGTTTTCGGAGGCAAAAGAGGACATCCGCAAGGCGCTCTCCGCACTCGGCGACGACTATGTGGCACTTCTCGACGAGGGCTTTGGCAGCCGCTGGATCGATATCTATGAAAACGAGGGAAAGCGCAGCGGCGCGTACTCAAGCGGCTGCTACGTACATCCCTACGTGCTCTTGAACTACAAGAACAATCTCGACAGCGAGTTCACTACAGCCCACGAGATGGGACATGCACTGCACTCCTACCTCTCAAACAAGAACCAGCCAGTCGTGGATGCGGACTACTCGATCTTTGTGGCGGAGGTCGCCTCCACCTGCAACGAGGCGCTCCTGATGCAGTACCTCCTGAAAAAGACGACCGACAAAAAAGAGCGCGCTTACCTGATCAACTACTTCCTCGAGCAGTTCCGGACAACACTTTACCGACAGACAATGTTTGCGGAATTTGAGTTGAAAATGAGCCGGCTGATCCAGAACGGTGAGAGCATCAACTCCGAATCGGCATGCAGCATATACCACGACCTGATCGACCTGTACTTTGGCAAAGACATCGTGCACGACGCAAAGATCGACCTGGAGTGGGCGCGCATCCCGCATTTCCTCTACAATTTCTACGTGTACCAGTACGCTACGGGCTTCTCCGCCGCGATCGCACTCTCACAGAAGATCCTGAGCGAGGGCGAACCCGCCGTGAAAGCCTACAAGGAAAACTTCCTGAGCGCCGGGCGCTCGAAGGATCCTGTGTCCATCTTAAAGGACGCAGGCGTTGACATGTCGACGAAGAAACCTGTCGAGGACGCGCTCAAACTGTTTGACAGCCTGATCGATGAACTGGCTGAGTTGATGCGGTAGGATCTTTTATCTTATACGCATGAAAGGTGTATGGAAACAACTGCTTTCAATCCATACACCTTTCGATTTACGAGCTTGCAGTACACCACGCCCCCCTGCCGCAAAATGCGATGCCGCAATAGCCGCCTGATCGTCCAACTAAAAACAGTCCCTTCATCGCCTGCCCGCTCTCCTGATCACCAGCAGCGCGGCAGCGCTCACCGCGGTATACACGATCACGATCATCTCTATATAAGATATCACATGATTGCCGACCGTATAACTCACAAAGGAACCCAGGACGGTTTTGAGATCGACTGCCCGCACAGGAAACAGATAATTGACATGGTTCCACAGTCCGCTATCCCTGCTCATCGGGAAAAAGGCAGGCGCGATCATGAGCGTCATGCCGATCACAAGCGTCGCAAGCGAAGAGCGGAGCCTTGCCGAACAGCCGAGCAGCACGAGCACGATGGCGATGCATATCAGCAAAAGAACCGCGAAGTTTGCCGCGCAGGTCTGTCCCACCGTGAGGTTGTAGGGTATGACTGAATCCCAGAGCTGAACCGGCAGTCCCGCACCCTGAAATCCCAAAAGCCCCCCGATCACACCAAGTGCCACAGCGATCCCGACAACCATATATCCCACTGCAAAAAGAATCGAGACTGCGATCTTTGACCAGATCAGCCGGCTCTTCCCGTACTTCGTCGCAAAGAGCAGATACACTGCGCCGGACTCATACTCCGACGAAAAAACGCAGCTCACACAGATCATGACCACAAAGATCAGATAAAATCCCGGCGCGACCAGATCCCAGACCATATCCATAATGTCCCTGTTTCCCCACTGAAACGGCGTCTTTACCTTCTCCGCCCTCCCGATCCAGTACGCTTTCTCAATCTCCTTGTAATTGCCAAACGAAAAATCCATATTGAGAAACTCCGTGATCTTTCGCATCCGCTGCTCATAAAAGTGCGCGCCGTCCGTCAGGTCGATCTCGTTCAGCGCGTTCCGGTCAATCGTCCTTTCGCGCATATCCGTGTAGTTTTTTGCCGTCACCATGAAGATATCCCCCAGCGGACGGATCACTTCCACATATGCCTCATCACTGTCCAGATCCAGATGATGCCCCTGTATTTCCCGGACCAGCTGTGTGATGTACTCCTCGGACAAGATATCCGTCTGTGATCCTGCGCGCTGCCGGTTCATCCGGACTGCATCGATCCCCTCAATGTAAGCCTGTGCATTTTCGTCATAATAACTGGTGCCCGAGATCCATACCGCCACGCATACCCCCACTAAAACATAGCCCAGGATCATGGCTGTTCTGTTGAGCCTGCGCTCAAATATTTTTTTCCATTCAAACCATATCATACAAAACCTCCCCCTGAAACAGGCTCCGAACTCTCCGCTTCCTCCGAAAAATAGTACAGATACAATTTCTCCAGATTAAAATCCGTATTCACATCAATACAATCCTTCCCCTGTTTCCCTGTCCGCGCCACCGACAGATAGTGCTCCCGCAGCGATCCCAGTGTCCCCTGCGCGACAAACTGTCCCTTTTTCATCAGAAAGATCCAGTCCGCGATCTCCTCCACGTCCGACACGATATGCGTGGACAGTATGACGATCCGGTCTCTGCCAAGTTCCTCGATCATGTCGCGGAAGCGCACGCGTTCCTTTGGATCGAGCCCTGCTGTCGGCTCATCCAGCACAAGGATCCTCGGGTCGTTCAACAGTGCCTGCGCGATCCCGAGCCGCTGGCGCATGCCGCCGGAAAAAGTCCTGATCTTGTGACGCATCTCGTCCGCAAGCCCGACCTTCTGCAGCAGCAGCCTGCTCTGCTTCTTTGCGTAGTTTCGGTCCAAGCCTTTGAGGGATGCGATGTAGCGCATAAACTCCATCGCTGTAAAATTCGGATAATACCCAAAATCCTGCGGCAGATACCCCAGCAGGTCGCGGTAGCGCTCCCCCATCGCACCGATCTCCTCGCCGTCGCATCTGATCTCGCCGCTGTCACTGTCCAAAATACCGCAGATCAGACGCATGAGCGTCGTTTTGCCCGCGCCGTTTGCCCCGAGCAGACCATAGACGCCCTCTCTCAGCGTCGTGCTCAGCCGGTCTGCCGCGATCTTGTTTTTGTACTGTTTTGTCACTCTGTCCAATACCAGTTCCATCTTACTCCTCCTCCTGTTCTGCCGATCCGCACTGCAGGCGGATGCTACGATCTGCCAACCTGCTCAAAGCTCGACAGCCGTCTGTGCAGACACCCAAACTGCCACACCGCAAACACGATCCCCACACCGCACACCGCACACCACGTTCCCATGTGAGCCGGCTGATACCAGCCGCAATAGTCTGTATTTCCCGCCATGACCAGCGCTGCCATCAACACATACACGCCGATGCCCGCACTCCTCAACTGTTCTCCCTGACAGCACTGCATGATTTTGATCAGTATACCTGTCACAAGGATCATCGGGGTAAAGCCGTAGACCAAAAGTATTCCGATGCCAGGAGACGCCTCTGCGTGAACAACGAAGATCACCGCTGCCAGGATCACCGCATGAAACACGCTCATCGCCAGCATACGCACCAGCACAATGCTCTGCAGGGAATATTTTGTGGTATACTCGATCTCCAGCATACTGCGCTGGTACACCTTGGTGACTTCCTCCACCGTGAGCAGCGTCAGAAGCGGCGGCAGCAGAGAGATCAGTACCAGAACCTCATTTCCGCGCGCTCCGACATCCAGATATGGTATGCCGTGGCGGATCAGATACCAAAAGAGCACCACCCACAATCCCTGCCAGACCAGACAGTACCTCCCCAGATATCCGACCTGTTCCAGCACAAAATCCCAGACATTTCCCCTCGTGCGGGGCAGCGGGGTGATCTGCAGGAGCGCCCTGATCTGCCCCTCCTTTTTTCCGGATCCCTCCATCTCTGCCGTAAACCGTGTACATGCCGCCGCATACTGCCGCATTTTTGCCTCAATGTTTTTCTCCTTTCTGCTCTGTGCCATAAGTACCTCCTTCCATCTCACACAACCGTTCTATCGCCTTCTTTACCCTGTACTTTGCCACGGAGGGATTGATCCCCAGTATCACCGCGATGTCCTTATATTTCAGATTCTGAAAATATCGCAGCACGACCGCCTCGCGCAGCTCATCCGGCAGCCCGGATACCATCTGACGCACGACCACCAGCTCCTCGAGACATTCCCCGCTCCCCTGCTCCGGCAGTTCCTCCACAGGGATCGGCTTGTTTTTTCTGTAAAAATCTTTGCACTTGTTTCCCGCGATCGTGTAGAGATAACTTCTCGTCCTGCCGATATGGCGGTACTCCGCATAGTGCTCGATAAAACTTACAAAAGTGTCCTGACACAGATCCTCTGCCGCCGCGCGGTTCCCGACACGGTGAAAACAGTACAGGAAAATCTCGTCGTAATACTTTCTTATCGTCCTCTCAAGCACAAGACCACCTCCATTTTGAAGAACACAAATATCGAAACCAGGTTCTGAAATCAAGTTCCGGAATCAAGTTCCGAGATCAAACGCCAAAATCAAGTTCTGAAATCAAGTTCCGAGATCAAACGCCAAAAACAGGCGCCAGCGCATCGTAATTTAAGTGCAGTTTCGAACAGATCCGCATGTATTTTTGCACTGACCTACTTTATATAACGGCTGAACAGACAAAAAAGTCAGATTGGCATGAAAAAAACTGCCTATTTTTTATAAGCAGTTTTTTTCATCTTAAAATCTTACAAAATCTCATATGTTTCCAGACAGCAGCCTGGAGATCCAGGCTGCTGAAAAGATTTTATTCCAGAGTGTCGTCTAATCCGAATACCTCCACTTCGTAGATGCGCGCTGCACTGTCGCTTCCCTGTGTCGGTTTGTTCACCACGAGCTTGACGTACTGTGCCTTCGCAGGTGCGAATGCGTCATGTGTCGTGCCCGCTGTGTTCCTGGTGACACTGCGCACCTCCTCGAACGATGCGCCGTCCTCGCTGACCATGATCGCGTAGGACTTGGTGTTCATGTCTTTGCCCTCGCCGCCTGCCTCTGCGTGGTATACATCGACCGCGCTGACAGTCTTGACGGAGCCGAGATCGAGTGTGATCTCATGAGGTGCACTTCCTGTCGCGCACCATTTCTTGGTGTAATCGCCGTCCACTGCAAACTGCGGCGCCTCGTTGTCATTGACATAGGTGTCAGCCTCTGTGCCGGCTCCCTGTGAGAGCAGTGAAAGCCCATCCGCTGCCTTCTGCGTGATCACGATGTAGCCTTCCTTCGAAGCCTCGCTGCTGCCGGACTCGTTCTCCGCCTTCATCGAAACGGCGTACACGCCCTCCTCTGCATAGGTGACAGAAACGCTGTCGCCCTCTGCGGACTCCTTGTCTGAACCTGCGAGCGTCCATGTCACCTTCTCTGTATTCTGCGAGCTCAGGCTCTGGAAAGTGATGGTCTCACCCGGCGCTGCCAGCGTGATGTCCGCTGCGAATGCTGCCTTCGGGATGCTGTTGTCCGGCCAGTCCATCGTCACGGTCGCACCTGTGCCTTCCGCCAGGAGTGCATTGACAGGAACCACCTCAAATGTGGACTTGTTCGTCTCGTCCGTGCGGGGCAGTGTGTTGATGTAGAAACTGTTTGTGTTGGACACGCCCAGGAGCGATTTGCTCTGATCCTGGTTGATGCGGTAAACCTCATAGTAATCTGTCTGCACATCGCTGTCCCACGCAAGGCGCACGCCCGCATACATGCCGTCCTCGTCGAACTCGCTGTCGAGCACCTTCACGTTGCTCACCGCAGCTGTCTCCTCGCTGTCTGCCTCGATCATAGTGATATTGCCGAAGCGGAACTGAAGGGAACCGCTGTCCGCGCCGGAGGTCAGTCTGTAGGAGATCGCCTTCACGGTCTTGCCTGCAAGATCCGATGTCTGGTAGGAAACTGTCGTCCACTCATCGACTACTTTCCTGTCGCCCTCGAGCACGAGTTCCGATCCGTCGTCGAGTGTGAGCACTGCGTCAAGTGCGACCTCCGCACCCTTTGCCCTCGCGGTAGTGGTGAATGTCATCTTGTCTGAGACAGGAAGGTCCGCGCTGTACATCCTGATGGTGGACGGCACGCCCTGCTTCATGTTCCCGCGCAGGATCAGGCTGGTTCCGCCGTAGTACGCGTCACCCACGTCGAGATCCGCCGCCAGCTTGTTGCCCTCTCCATTCTCGATGATGTAGCGGTATGTGGGCAGCACGTCGGATATACTCCTGTTGTTCCAGTCGAGCATACTGATCAGCTCACCGTTCTTGTAGAATCCGTAGCCGTTTCCTGTGGAGAAATTGGTCACAAACGGGAGCGTTGTCAGCGCTGTCCGCTCCACGACATAGGTGGAGATGCCTCTCCAGTCGGTGTCGCCGGAAGCCTGTACATCCGCCGAGGGATCACCCTGTGAGTTCACCCACAATTTGTTTTCCTTCTTCCAGAAATCCTGTATCATCTGCGATGAGAAGTACGTCCAGCTCGGGCAGTAGAGTCCCAATGACGTATATGTGCCTCCGTCCGGATTCTCAAACAGGTTCCACTTGATCGGTGTGTCATAGCCGTTGCTCTGCAGGTCGATGCCTGCGTACAGGTCATACGGGTCGACCTGCTTCTCCGCCGCAAGTTCCGCGGAGGATTTTAACAGCTCGTCAGGAGCAAGTTTATCCGTCGTCCACCAGAAATTCAGGAACATGGAGTCCGCCACGTCAGCGCCTTCCTCTGATTTCAAATATGCCGCATTCTTTTCCGTGAGCGCGTTCTGCCAGTCCATCTCGCCATCCACTGTCATGGAATCATAGTACACCAGCTCCAGATCCGGCGCTTTGTCCTTATAATAAGCGAGGAATTCCTGCATCAGTGATGCGTGCTCCTTTGTCAGCCCTTCCTCTGTCTCCTGGTTGATGAACCAGCCCTCAAATCCATATGTATTTGCCACTTCGATCAGCTTATCCACAACAGGGAAGCTGCCGTCATCATTTTTCTGCAGCAGATCATCCAGCCATTCGATCTTGCCGCCGTGTGCCGCCATCGGCATAAACACCGTGCCGATCACCTTCACGCCGTTCTTGTGCCCTGCGTCCACCACATCCGGGCTCGGTGCGACGATCAGTCCCTCTCCCGAAGAACCGCCCCAGTACACCAGTGTGTCCACGTACTGCCAGTAGGAGAACGCGTTCGCCTCCGCCTTGTTCAGACCATGTGGGGAGTTTCCGCTGGTGCTGCCGTTCATGATGGAGATCGACAAGATCTTCGTGTCCTTATTCTGTGTGGCATTCACCGTCTCAAGCGAGTCGATATCTGCCCGCTTCGCAAGCGGAACCGTGCTCACATTGAAGATCAGATCCTCGTCGTCGTCCGCATTCCACTCCAGAAGCTGCGCCGGGAACCAGTAGGACGCCTCCGGCTGGCGTGCCATGGTCAGCTCCTTATTTCCGTTCTCCTCTGTCACGGAATACTTTGCCGTCGTTGTCTCCGCAGGCTGTTCTGCCTCAGTCTCCGGCTCCGCGGGCGTTTCCGTCTGTGTGGTCTCCTGTGTGACCGCAGTCTCCTGCGATACAGTCTGCTGCGTGTCCTGCGCCTTGCCGCCTCCGCAGGCTGTCAGGCTGATGATCATGGACGCTGCCAGGATGATACTGATCACTTTCTTCCCATATTCCTTTTTCCGCATAATATATTTTTCTCCTTTACTGCCATTTTTGGCATCCCTTTGGGGCATCCCTTCCGGGCATCAGACTTTTATTGAGCCTGATGCCCAAAACAACCTACACTTGCTCATCTGCATTTTTGTGATGCTGCTAACAGATCTTCACCGTCACCACCTCGTACGGTTTCAGCACCACATCGATCTCTTTGCCGGCAACGGCTGCCTCACACTCTGTCTCCTCGAGCAGATTGCAGATATACGCCTTGTTGAAATCGGTGTTCACCGTCAGCTTTGTCTTTGTGTACGCGTTCTCCGACTCGTACATACGGATGACGGTTCCATTGCCGTCCTCGGCATGTTTGATCGTCTCGATGATCACGTTGTCGTGTGCCACGCAGGCGAACGAATACGTCTCCTTCTCCTCGGTCTGTGCCTGCACGAGCAGCGGCTGGTTCAGCTTGTATGCCTCCGCGACTGTCCCTGCGGCGCGCCATCCCTCCGCATGCGGATAGATCGCGTACGTGAACACATGCTCCTCCTGGTCTGTCGTGGGATTCGGCTCGATCCCTGATTTGATCAGCGTCAGCGCCATGTTGGAATCCTTCACGGAATGCCCGTACTTGCAGTCATTCAGCAGGGAAACGCCGTAGTGTCCCTCCGAGAGATCCATCCACTTCTGTCCGCAGCTCTCAAATCGTGCCACATCCCAGCTCGTATTCTGGTGCGTCTTTCTGGTCAGATTGCCGAACTGCACGTCAAATGCCGCCTCGTCCGTGTGCACCGCCACCGGGAAGTGTACTTTGAGCAATGTCTGGTGCTCTTTCCAGTCCACATGTGTCTCAAACTCGATCCTGCGGCTGTCTGCGTAGAAGATGATCTTCTGATGGATCGTCGACTGTGACGCCTTCCGCGTGATCTCAAGCACCGCACGCACCGCGCCGATCTCCGTCCACTCCATGCGCTCCACATCGTCCACATCCCAGAACTTTTCCGTATAGTAGATATCAATGTCCCAGTTGTCGAAGTAGATCGGCTTATCCTCGTACATGCGCAGAAGATTTGCGCGCTGTCCCTGCTGTACCACCTCGCGGTCGTTTTCCTTGTCGTAAATGCTCGTGAACATTCCATGCTCATCCAGACGGATCGTGTAGAACGGTGTCTCCAGCTGACGCTCTCCGACCAGTGTGAACGGTGCCCGCTCAGCTGCAGATTTCGTATCGCTGACTGTGAACGACTTGTAGCCCTTTGACGGCAGATTCTGCACAAATGCGATGCTTCCGTCCGCCGTCTTCTGTACCGGGTAAACCACACCGTCCGAATCGATGAGCGCGCTGCCCTCCAGATCGCCCAGGTTCACGACATCGTCCCTGACCTTGCCTGTGGTGTTGAACACGGTGACTGCACTACCGCTTCCCGCGATCGCTTTCCTGCGCTCTTCGATCATCGCTGCAAGCTGCTCTGCCAGTCTATCGTACTCCTCCTTCGTCACCTCATAGACCTCATGGATCGATGACCCCGGCAGGATATCATGGAACTGATTTAACAGCACGACTTTCCACATCGCGTCGAGATCCTCCTGCGGGTACGCCATGTCGGGTGCTGTCAGCACGGACAGCAGCTCCAGATCCATCAGCCCCAGCTCGGACTTGCGGTTCGAGCGCTTGTTGCGCGCCATGGAAGTCAGCGTTCCCCTGTGGTACTCGAAGTAGAGCTCACCCTCCCACACCGGAAGCCTGTTGTTTTTGCTGACGCGCTCATTCAGCTCGTCAAAGTACGTGCGTGCAAACGCCTGGCGGACCTTGGGGATCCCTTTCACGCCCTTCTCCATGCGGATCGAGGTCTCGAGCATCTCCCTCGTCGGGCCGCCGCCGCCATCGCCGTAGCCGTAGGAGATCAGGATGTCATTGTTGATATCCTTGTTCTGATAGCGCATCCAGCCGCCCATGATCGCATCGGGATGCAGCATCCCGTTGTACGTCGTGAAGAAGTCCTTGATCGGCTGGTTCACGCCCAGCGTCGTGATCAGGTGCGTGAGCACCTCCGTGCCGTCGATCCCGCGCCAGCGCATCGTGTCGTAGGGGATCTTGTTGAACTGGTTCCACGCAAGCTTGGTGGTCATAAAGTAGTCGATCCCGCACTTTTTCATGATCTGCGGCAGTGCCCCGGAGTAACCGAACACGTCCGGCAGCCACAGGATGCGGTTGTCCACGCCGAACTCTTCCTTGAAGAAGCGCTTTCCATGCATGAACTGGCGCACCAGAGACTCTCCTGAGGTCAGATTGCAGTCCGCCTCCACCCACATGCCGCCTTCCGGCTCCCAGCGGCCTTCCCTGATGCGCTCCTTCGCCTTCTCGTACAGCTCAGGATAGCGCTCTTTCAGGAAAGCATACAGCTGCGGCTGGCTCGACATAAACTTGTAGTTGGGGTACTCCTCCATCAGCTTTAGAACGGTCGCAAAACTGCGCCCTGTCTTCTCCTTGGTCTGCGCCACCGTCCACCACCATGCGACATCGATGTGCGTGTGCCCGATACAGGTCGCGATCACATCCTGATATCCTGCCATGTCCGAATACAGCGCCTTGTCGATATAGTCCGACGCCTCGGACAATGTGCTGTAGAACGCCTCGGAGTACGGTGTCCTGAGATCGAGGAAATTCACGGTGCGGTTCAATATCTCCTCGATATCCCTACGGTTCTTGTCGTCCTCCTCCATCCTGGAAAACGCTGCCAGCGGCACCCACAGATCATAGTAGAGCTTCTCGATCCTGTCATCGATCTCCTGCATCTCCACGATCAGGTTGAACTCCGTGTGCAGGATCCCCGTGTACGCCTGCAGCCCGATCTCGAGCACATCGCCCTCCTTCGCGGACGGGGACAGAAAGACATCCCTGTGGTTCATATCGATGCCCTGCACCACTTCCCCGTTCACAAACAGCAGAAACTGTGGATTCTTCGCATCATCCCACTCGTCGATCTGCGTGCGCACATGGAGCCACATCCGCTTTCCGTCCAGCTCATGGGGCACACGGTATGTCGTCTTGAACCAGTAGTGACGGTCTTTCCCATACCAGTGCATCTTCTGGCAGTCAAAATCTTCCCACGCCGCCGTGTCCGCCTCCGCTTCCTCCGGGCGTATATAGTTCCCTTCCTTGTACTGCCAATTGTCAATGGTAAACTTCTGCCTGATCTTGAGCTTTTTGAGCTCCTCGCAGATCACATTGACTCTCTTATCCAAAAAATGCATATATTACCTCCATTCCTGCATTTCCATGCAGAACATTCTCACATATTTTATCGGATCATAAAAATGATCTTGTGGCGTCCGATTCCGCCTTTCTCCTGCGCAGACAGTCCGTGTACCAGAAGACGATCTCAGCGATGTGGTGAAGGTCTCCCTCGCGCCCCACGCTGCGCCACTGGCTCTTGAATGCCATAAACCACCGCTCAAGCCGTCCGGCGAGCGCAAACGCCTCCTGCTGAGGCAGCGCACTGCCCTGCCCCTCGTGGACGACCGCCGCACCGGTCTCATTCCAGAGCCGGATCGCCTCCACCGCAAGCTCGACAAGCCCTGCGACCGCCCTCGACCGGGCATCCATGAACACCGCCGCCCGCTTCATCTGTGTGACAAGACCGCGCAGCGCCTCGTCCGCCGCTTCCACCTTTTGGTCCGCCGTGGCAGCGTCCTGCGAAAACAGCTTCGGGACGATCTCCTCATTTTCCAGCGCGTGACCGTGTGCGCAGTGTTCATAGTATACCACGGCATCGCGCCAGCCAAACAGGGTATGCGCCGGTATCCCTGCCATGATGCCCACAGCCTGCTCTGTCACATCGCCGTACTCGAGCCGCGAGATCTGGCGGTTGAGCGCGTCAAAGCCGATCTCCTCCTGATTCCACGAAAATACTGCCCCGTATATCATGCCCGGCACGGAAAATTCCGGGTGGTTGATGTGTCCGAAGTCGCCCCAGTCCGTGTTCAGGATCCCCTCGGCGTGATACTCGCGCCCATACCCGCACATTCTGACAATGTTCCGGTAGGAATCCTCCATCAGGTTCATCCACTGGTTCCATCCGCCCACCCCGGGACAGAGATACTGCACCGCACCCGCCTGTGCCATGGCGTGGCAGGCATCAACCGACTGCTGCGGCGCATAGCCCCATGTCAGGCATATGGTTCCCTGCGGCAGCTGCGCGATGAGCTCCGGCTTCCGGCAGATGATATCCCCGAAAAACTGCACCCGCTTCCCACGGCTGTCCAGAAATCCACACAGCTCTTTCAGATAATCGACATACATCTGCTCCGTCCCGATCTGCTCCGCCGTCCCGCGCGACTTCTCGCAGCCAAGATCGAATGTCTCGTCCGCGCAGATGTTGAACTTGTCGGAGGAGAACAGCGCCCCGTACTCGGCGAGCATGCTCTTTATGAGCGGCAGTGCCCGATCGTCCGTCGTGTTGATCGTGTGGTGATCCATCCTGTCCCAGAAGGAAAAGGGCGTTTCCCACGAACCGCTTCGCTCGCAGAGCTCACCGTGGCTGCGCGTCGAGAGCAGTGTGTACAGGTGGCCAAAGCTTGCCAGCGCCGGGACCAGCTCGATGTGCAGCTTCCGGCAGTACGCGTCCAGCTCCAGGATGTCCTCCGCCGTCAGCGGCGTGTCATCGCGCCACATCTCCGCAAGATCCCGGAACAGATACGTGTGCTCGACGTAGAGCTGGAACTGGTTTAGTTTGTAGCGGCTGAGCCGGTCTGCCACGCGCTTTAGATACGGAAGCGTCAGGACTCTCCCCCGCGTCTCGTCCAGAAAATATCCCCTGTTCGGGATATCCGGCGCATCGCTGATCTCCATACAGGGCAGCACGCCGCCGCACTGTGTGATGATCTGGCACAAAGTCTGCACGCCGTACAGGACTGCCGCCCCGTCACCGCCCGCGACAATGAGCCCGTCCTGCGCGATGCATATCCGGTATTCCTGCGCGCCGCATTCCGGTGCCAGGGTCAGGAACAGATCCCCTTCCCGCTTTTCCCCTCTCACGACAGCGCACTCGATCCCGGCACGGTTCCTGATGCATTCCTGCACAAGTCCGGCGTAGACACAGCCGTTCTCCGACAGTGCCCCGTCTATCGTGATCACCGTATTCCAGCCGATCTCATAATACCCCTGTCTCTCTTCGACTTTTTTTGGTCTTGGCAACAGATACATATTGATTCCTCCTGACTGCAGGCAGCTGTCTGCAGTTCCTTAAAAAGGGCTGCCGCAAAATCAATCAAAGCTTTCACTTTTATTCTTTTGCGGCAGCCTGTCACTTCTTATATCGGATTCAAACCGGATCCATATAAGCTATCAGACGGTCTGCAGTTGAAAATGCCAGCCCGGTCACGGTATCTGCACATCCATAGTAGATCGCGATCCTTCCCGTCGCCGCATCTGTAAGCGCCGCGCACGGGAACACCACATTGGGCACATCTCCGACACACTCATAGATTTCATGAGGTCCTAAAATATAATTTTTTGTTCTCCTGATCACCTTCCACGGCTCATCCAGATCCAGTAGTGCACAGCCCATTCTATATACAAAACCATTGCATGTATTGATGACACCGTGGTAGATCAAAAGCCATCCTTCGTCCGTCTCGATCGGCACGCTCCCCGCCCCGATCTTGGTGGACTGCCATGCCGAGGCATCGCCCTTGATGGTTCCCATCACGTACCGATGGCAGCCCCAGTATTTCAGGTCAGGGCTCTCGCTCAGGAAAATGTCGCCAAACGGCGTGTGGCCGTTGTCGCTCGGGCGACTCAGCATGTAGTAGCAATTGTTGATCTTGCGCGGAAACAGCACGCCGTTGCGGTTAAACGGCAGAAACGCGTTTTCCAACTGATAAAAGGTCTTAAAATCAAAGGTATATCCTACCCCGATCGTCGGGTACTCATGGTAACCGTTGCACCATGTGATATAATACCGGTCCTCTATGAGACATACTCTGGGGTCATACCGGAAGTCCCTTTTGGCAACTTCCGGATGCGCACCCTGAAACGCGATCGGTTCGTCAGAAATATCCCAGTGGATACCATCTTTGCTGAATCCTGCAAATATGTCCATGCTGATCGACTTGCTGTCACAGCGGAATACGCCTGCATAACCATCCCCATATGGAACGACAGCACTGTTAAAGATACTGTTGGAATTCTTTGTCGCAAACCTCTCTATGATCGGATTTGCATGATAGCGCCATACCGGCAGCTTTTCCGTATTTCCCGGTTCCTGCCATGGCATGCCAGGCAGGTCTTTTCCGATTATTTTTGCCATTCGCCGACACCTCTGTCTTCCATATATATTTTACTTGCCCAAAAACTCGTCAACCTGTCTCTGTGCCTCGTCCATTACGTCCTGCCATCCTGCCTTCAACAGCTCTTCCTTGATCTTCGGCACGACCACTTCGGGATCCTGCACACCGGTCATAACCTCACTGCGGTAGCGCAGCCAGATCTCGCGGCAGTTTGCCAGCTGGTCAGAAACAGCATTGGTGTCAAATGTGAATCCAAGCATTACAGAGGACTGTGCTGCCTCGTTCAAAGCCTTTACCTCATCCCACTGGTTGAACTCATCTGTGTCAAGCGTCGTAACTGTGAAGAAAGAACCCTGTGTATAACCTGCAAGTGCCCAATCATTGTTGATCTTGTGTACCCTGCCGTCCGCAGTGTACTCGAAGTTCACGCCTTCCTCGCCGTAATAGAACAGGTCGCGGAGTTTTGTGTCACAGTTCACGAGATCCAGAAGCTGCAGGCACTTCTCCGGATACTTCGTGTTGATGGATACCATGTTCAGAGAACCGCGAACCGTCTCGTTGGAGAGGATCGTAGGCATCACCTGCTGTACCACAACGTCCTTGCCCATCTGAGGTCCCCATGAAGTCACACCTGCGGACTCCCAGCCCTGAGCGACACGCCACATATTGTATACACGTCCCTCTGTCAATGTCGCGGCATCCGGATTGATGATCCCCTTCTGATACCACTCATGTATGATCTTGAGCTGGTCCATGATGTCCTGCTCTTCCAATGTAAAGCATACTTTGCCTTCCTTGTCGTCAAACCGCACGCCGAGGATCTGTGTGCCGCCGCCGATCTGATCATACACATCAAAGATATAGTACAGACCGTCATTCTTCACATAAACCGGATAATCATTCTTGTCAGCCTTCAATGTCTCAAAGGTCTCTGTCATGGAGTCCAGCGACACCAGGGATTTGATATCAAGACTGTACTCGTCGACCAGCTCCTTGTCCCAGATCGAATAGTTTGTGATCGAGCTGTCCTTGTAAGTCGGAATACCGTAGATCCTGTCCTTCACGCGAACGCCATCCCAGTACTTCTCCGGCATCAGCTCCGTCAGCCCCGGCATATTTGCGCTGATCAGATCCGTAATGTCCGCATATGCGCCCAGATTGATGTCCGCGACATAGTTATTGCCGTTTCCGAAAATGATGTCATACGGCTCATTGGTGCTGACGATGATGTTGCGGCGGTTATCCCAGTCGCCCCACGGAATGACTTCCATCTCGAGATTGACACCGATCTTCTCTCCGATATATGCATTCACGGAAGAGATCCACGAATCATAGTTGGTCGGCATGCCGTTTCCGATCGTCACCCATTTCAGGTTCACGATCTCACCGGTATTGCCGCCCTGCGACTGTGAGTTGTCACTGCTCTGGCTGCTCGACGTGGAAGCCGTGCTGTCTCCGCCCGTGTTTGTGTTGTTTGCAGTGTCGCCGCCACCGCCGCATCCTGTCAGCATACCTGATGCCATCACTGCCACAAGACCAGTTGCTAATACTCGTTTTGCCTTTGTCATAATAAATCCTCCTTTTATTATATTTAGTTAGTTCAACAACCCGGAAGAACGCTGCCCTTGCGTTCTTCCAGTACGAAGTTTTAGAATTTCTCAGCCCGCGACCTTTGCAGGCTTAGAAATTCTCTTCGTACTCTATTCCTTCACCGAACCGATCGTCAGACCGGAGATAAAGTACTTCTGGAAGAACGGATACGTACATGCGATCGGCACGATGATAACGATCGCGATCGCCATTCGCACACTCTCTGTAGGCATTGATGACTTGTACTGCTGCAGCGACAGACCGCCGTACGGATTGTTTGCGATGTACTCGATATTCTTTTGTATATTGTTCAGCAAGGACTGCAGTGTCTGCAGATTCTTGTCCTGTATGTACAGGGAAGCCTGGAACCAGTCATTCCAGTAGCCAAATGCTGCAAACATACCGATCGTCGCGATGACCGGCTTGGAGATCGGCATCACGATCTGGGACCAGATGCGGAACTGTCCGGCACCGTCGATCTTTGCCGACTCTATGATGGAATCCGGCACTGTCGTCCTAAAGAACGTACGGCAGATCGTCACGCTGAACGATGAACATGCCAGCGGCAGGATCAGCGCCCATATCGTATTGCTCAGACCTAAAATATTGTTCACTACCACATAGCTTGCCAGCATGCCGCCGTTAAATACCATCGGTATGAAGATCAGCCATGTGTACAGCTTTTTGAGTCTGAAATTCCTTCTGGAAACAACATATCCCATCGACGTGTCCAGCGCGATCGCGATGAGCGTACCGACGATCGTGACAAGGACCGACATGAATGCCGCGCGCAGGATCATGCCGCGCTCATTCCACAGAAACTTGTACGCCGAACCGGAGAACACCGAAGGGATCAGCTGGTATCCGTTTACCCTGAGCGCCTCCTCATCTGTGATGGAGATCGAAAAAACGAACAACAGCGGGATCACACACATCACTGCCAACACCAGAAATATGATATTGAACACAATGTTTGTAGATTTTTTGATTTGGTTCAAAGACTGACCACTCTCTTCTTGCTTTGCCACACGAACACCTCCCTCATTATATAATCCTGTTTTCGTTGTCCAGCTTGCTCACAACCCAGTTTGCAAACAGGATCGTACCGCAGCTGCAGATCGCCTGGAAGAAAGAAGCCGCTGCCGTCTGCCCGATCGGCGAGGACGACTGGATCGCGGCAAAGATATAGGTATCAAATGTCGATACCGTGGTATACAGTGACGCAGGGACACGCCCTGTCACCTGGTAGAACAGACCAAAGTCCGAATTGAAGATCTTGCCGCAGTCGAGGATCAGCATCATGATGAACACCGGTTTGATCGCAGGAAGCGTGATATGTTTTGCCTGCTGCGACTTCGTCGCGCCGTCCATGACCGCCGCCTCATAGAGCGAGGGATCGATTCCCGTGATGCTTGCCAGATAGAGCACCATACCATATCCCATGCCTTTCCAGGTGTTGAGGAAGATCAGTATGAACGGCCAGTACTTCGGCTCCTGGTACCACATGATCCGCTCTCCGCCAAGCTTTGTGATGATCCCGTTGATGTAGCCCCTCTCCGGTGTCAGCAACGCATAGACGAAATAGCTGATGACAACCCATGACATGAAGTAAGGCAGAAACATCATCGTCTGATACACTTTGGATCCCCTCTTGTTGCGCATGCTGCTCAACATCAGAGCCCCGCCTACCGCAACGCTCGCGCTGATGATAATGAACGCGATGTTGTAGAGGATCGTGTTCCTCAAAAGCATGGTAAATGAGTTTGATGTAAAGAAATAGTTGAAATTCCCGAACCCTGCCCAGTCACTGTGCAGCAGATTGTAGATGAAACCGTGCCCTCCCGGCTGCAGTTTGTAGTTCTTGAACGCAATGATGATTCCAAACATCGGCAGATATGAAAAAACCAAAAACCAGACCAACGTTGGCAGTGACAGGAGAAACAGTTCCGTATCGTCACGTGACCATCGCTTCCACCAGGGCTTGCCAGATTTCATCCTCCCTCCGTCAGTTGTTTTGCCATTTCCCATTTATTTTACCTCCTTTTATTAATTTCTGTTAACATTAGATTAACATTTATAAATATATATGTCAACAGAATATGGCATTTTCATCACATTACCCAACTATACAGCACATGTTTTAGCACTTTTTCCCTATACAAAGACTTATTTGCGAACTTCCTGTACACTCTTTACAATTACAATTATTAGCTTTACACAACAAAAAATGTTAAATATGTGTTTTCTTTTTCCGCCAATCTGTCAAACATGCTGTCTATCCTGCCGCATCTGCACAGATATGTCGGCACTTTGTACACAGTACTGCCGCGTATTGTCCTTCGCAGCACACATCATCATACGTTCTGACGAAAAACGGCAGATGTAACGCAACAATTCAGCAAATCGCACACCTGCATTAACATTTGTAAACTATTTGATTGTTTTTTACAGATTGCTATGATATAATGAATGGAAGACAGCCATCCAACGTCAGGCATCAAGCCATGCAAAAACCGCTTTGCGGTTGGCTGGATGGCGCACCGGACCACTATGCTTTCCCACGGACTTCGCAGCATAGTGCGAAGTCCTGGGCTGGGCTGAACTGTAACTCCCATTCATAATATGCCCATATTTTGTTTACAAATGTATGGAACAAATATGCAATCATGAAATGTTTCTGAGGCCGATAGAACTTACTGATATATATTATAGAAACGCTGACAGAAAGGAAGATTCTATTTATGGAAAAAATCACGATGAAAGATATCGCAGATGCCCTCAACATATCCAGAGTCACCGTCAGCAAAGCCTTCAATAACCAGGCAGGTGTGTCGGATTCCCTGCGGGAGCTGATTTTTGCAAAGGCCAAAGAGCTTGGATATGCCAAGCTTCCCTACCAGATCATAGAACAGCCCCAGGAGGAACAGCGCACCATCTCCCTGATCGTATCAAGGCCGGACTCTGCACTGTTCTGGACAAACATCATCCACCGCATGGCACAGGAGCTTGCCAACTACAATGTCAACCTGCTCTACACCTATGTACCCTCCGTCTACTCCAGGGGATTCAGCCTGCCATCCATCCTCACGAGCGGGAACGTTGACGGTATCGTCGTGCTGAACGTGTACGATGAGGAGATCCTCAATATGGTGAACGCGCTTCCTATGCCAAAGGTTTTCCTCGACACGATCCCCTCACTGACAGATGCGCAGCTGAGCGGCGACCTGATCCTGATCGAGGGGTTCCGGACGGAGGCGCGGATCACCGACCTGCTGATCCAGAGCGGGCACGCCGAGATCGGTTTCCTGGGGGATATCGACTACGCGATGACCAACAAGGAGCGCTATCTTGGCTTCTGCGACTGCATGGCCAAACACGAGCTGATCGTCCGGTCGGAGTACTGCCTCACAGGGCGCATTGACATCTTTTCCTATGACAGGAAACTGTACGCCTTCCTCGACGAGCTAAAGAGCTGGCCGACTGCTTTCGTGTGCGCCAGCGACTATGTCGCCAACTTCGTGCAGGCATACCTCGACAACAACGCGCACCGGCTGCCGCACCCCGTGGTGCTGACCGGCTTCGACAACATGGGTGAATACACCAACGTCGCAGGGCGCATCATCACCGCAAACGTCCCGACCGAACTGCTCGGCAAGCGGCTCGCGCTGCAGCTGCTGTTCCGCTCCGAACACCCCGAGGCGCCCTATGAGCTGATCTTTGTCAAGCCGTCGATCATGATCCCGTATACCACAGAGTAGGGAAGACTTTCCCTTGCGCGCAAAAACCAAAAACACGCCCGGAAAATGTATCGGCATTTTCCAGGCGTGTTTTTATATCTATTTACCATCGATTAATATTATATATGGATGGTTTCCGACACCACCCTGCACCGTTTTCTGTAACACGCGATGCCGTACCGATAAAGGATCCGCATCCCATCCTTTATCAGCGCCTCCTCGTATCTCCTGTCCCTGATCTGCCGCATCGCCTCGCGGCACGCCTCCTCAAATGCACCGTCCTCGGCATACTTCAGCTCGATGACGATGCCGATCTCCTTCCTCCGGATCACCACGCTGATGTCGCTGTAGCCCTCGCCGGACTCCGCGTTCGACCGGACTACCCAGTCATCCCTGTTGCCCAGGATCCCGAGCAGCAGACCGTGATAGAAGTTCTCCTTCATCGTCTTTCTGGCACTTGTGTCGCGCACGCTGATCATATCCCCGAGATACTCGTTGAACCCGCTCTCGACCGCCGCGGTGTCGTTCTCCTCAAACGCGCGGCAAAAGCGCTCCAGCCGGTCGGTATTGAGCACTGTCCGCTCGCGGAACCACGCACGGATCTGCTGGACAAAGATCCACTGGATCTCCCTGTTGGGAATGACAAGCTCTGTCAGATCATCGGTCTGCGCGCCGCGCTGTGTCAGATAACCCGTTGTGAACAAGATGCTCCACAGATTGTCTATATCAGAATCCAGATCGCGATAGGTCAGTTCCTGATGTATCATTTTCCGAACACTCCCGCCATCGATCAGTTGTTCGATCTCATTTCTGGTCGTCGCGTTCGCCCTGCCGATAAAACGCCTGACAATATCGTTGCTGCTCGTGTTCACCCAGTAGTTCTGCGGCTTTGTCGACGCCCGCATTTTTAGGGCGTGACAGTAGTTCACCACATCCCATGGACAATAAATGTCAAGGCTTCCAAAATGATAGCCGTCATACCATTCCCTGACATCATCGTATTTCTCCATAAAACCATAGTACGCCAGCATTTTTCTGACCTCTGCATCCGTGAATCCAAAGTATTCATTATACTCCACATCTTTCAACGTATATACCCTGAAATTATTCAACCCGGTGAAAATGCTCTCCTTCGATATCCTGAGACACCCCGTCAGCACCGCAAAATACAGACTGTCATTTGTCTTGAACGCATTTCCGAACAGAGCGCGGACCAGCTCCACCATCGCGTCATAATATCCCGATCGGTACGCCTTGTCAAGCGGCACATCATACTCATCGATCAGCACGACTACATTCTGTCCGTAATGTTTTTCCAGCAGCTGTGACAGGAGCAGCAGGCTGTCTTTCAGAAGCTCGTCTGACATTGTAAACACACCTGTCCTGTCAGTGTCGATGAGCGCCTCGTAGCGTCTGCGCTCTATCCGGGTCAGACAGTCACTCTGCATCAGAAACTGAAACCGCATCGCCTCATTCGCTATGATCCTCCGAAGCATGCTCTTTGCCTCCGCAAAGTCCTCCCCCGTCGCTCCCTTTAATGTGATGGATATGACCGGAAACTTTCCCATATACTCCGCGCAGAGTTCCTTTTCATCCGCGATCTCAAGCCCGTCAAAAAGCGCGCTGTCGCCTCCAGCCTCAAAAAAGTATTTCAGCATGCTCATATTCAGGGTTTTGCCAAACCGCCTCGGGCGCGTGAACAGGTTAACCTTGCCAAAATTCTGCAAAAATTCCCGGATCAGCCCCGTCTTGTCTACATAATAAAAGTTCTGTCTGCGCATCTCCCTGAAATTCTCAATCCCCATCGGAAGCCTTGTTCCTATCGCCATCGCTCACACCTCCCCGGCAGTGCAGACGCACCGCATTGATCGATCCCTGCTACCAGTATAGCACACTTTCCGGCAAAAGCGCATAAAATTTTGTCAGAAAGCATGATCTATGACGAGCTGCTCCACTCTCTGCATTTCCTGCGCGATGCGTATTTTCCGCGGACACGCATCCATGCAGGGCATCTCCACGCACTCGCGGCAGTGTCTTGCGCTCTCGGCGATCCCAAGCCCCAGTTTTTTCAATGCCCAGTAGTCTTTTCCGAGATGAAAATACTGATACTGGCGGAACAGTGTGTGGATCTCCGTTCCGTGCGGGCAGACGCACCGCTGGCACCGGTCACACGGGATCGGCGTGTACTCCTTTTCCAGCACGGAGAGCACCTCGTCAAAGTCCGGAACCGCCGCTCCCGGATCCCTGGCATCCCACCCCAAGGCGGCATCCACCTGTTCCTTCGTTCCGAGTCCGACCAGAACACTCGAAACCGGGTAGGACAGCGCAAAACCGATCAGGGACTGCTCCGAAAACCGTGCGGGAAGAAGCCCTGCCGCGTACACCTTGTTGACCAGAAACCCCTTTTTGCTCAGACAGGAAAGCGCTCTTTCCTCCCCCCTTAACTCTGGGTGCCCGTGTACAATCGAGCTGGGACGCTCTTCCCAGCTCGCGCGCCGGGCACCCGTCAGCTTCTGCTGACATGTTTCCTCTGGGTGCCCGTGTACAATCGAGCTGGAAGGTTCTTCCCAGCTCGCGCGCCGGGCACCCGTCAGCTTCTGCTGACATGTTTCCTCTGGGTGCCCGTGTGCATAAAACCGGGAATCTGCCCGAACGCGGTCAAGCATCCCGCGCTCTAGCAGGTTCCCGCTGCCCTGCAGCACATCCACGCGGTCGTCCATCGCCCCCCGCAGCAAAATATCATAATAATGTGTCGCGATCCCTGCAAAGCGGATCTTTCCCTCCGCCTTCAATTCTGCGAGCGCATCCAGCGCCCCGCCCCTGCCGAACACTTCCTCCTCGTGGGCGGCATCCACCTGATGCACAAAGTATATATCCGGTGTCGTCCCCAGATTTTCACAGGAGGTCTCCACCGCCTTGTACATCTCGCCACCGTCGAAAAAGCGCGCCTTGTCCGAGATGACGATCCTCTCCCGCCCCACACGCGCCGCAAACTTTCCGAGTTTGATCTCCGCATCCCCGTATTCCGGCACGATAGCCGTATCATATAGATTGCAGCCCAGACGATAGGCGTGCTCCATCACCGCGAGCGCCGCATCCTCGTCCAGATCAAAATAAGACGGCAGCACAGGGACATCCCCCTGCAAAATGGGGATCGTGCCGAAACTGATCTCCGACACCCAAAGCCCTGTACTTCCCAATCTGCGGTAATACATGATCCTGTCTCCTACTTTTGCCCGACAGTTCTGACAGCCGGACACACCGGCATCGCACTGCCTTTCTCAACCACCATAAAACGCCCGCTCGCCAACCTGCACCCCCGACGGCACCCGGATCCTGGCAGCACACCCGCAAAATGCAAACGCCTCCCTGCCGATCGATCTCAGCGTGGATGGCAGCTTGATATCGCTCAGACTGTGACAGCGGTAAAACGCCCGCTCCGGGATCTCCTCCACGCCTTCCGGGATCCGGATCTCCTCCAGCGCGGTGCAGTTCTCAAATGCGTGTTCGCCGATCCGCCTGAGCTTTTCGGAAAACGCCACACAGCGCAGGATGCCGCAGCCGGAAAATGCATATGCGCCAATGGCTGTCACGCCGTCCGCCTGCCTGACCTCCCGCAGCCATTTGCAGCCAGCGAACGCTCGCGCGCCGATCTCTGCCACGGTCTCCGAGAACGTGATCGTCGTCAGCAGGTTTCCGTCCTGAAACGTCCCTTCGCCGATCCCGGTGATACCGTGGGCAAGCCGGAGTCTGGAGATATTCCCCGTACATTCCCTGAGCACACCGTCCTCATCCGTCTTAAAACAGTTGAGGCTGTCCGTCACCGCCTGCATTGCCAGCGGCGGAAGCTCCCGCTCGCGGTCTGCCAGTCCGGTGAACCGCACTGTCACACCGTCCGGCAGTGTCATCTCCCGCAGGTTGATACAGTTGCGGAACGCGTATTCCTCGACCTGCACATGCAAGCGCCGCCCGCCCTGAGCATCCATGTGCGGAAACCGGATCGCCGTGATATCCAGCCCGTTTGCAAACGCCCAGCCGCACACCAGACGGATATTCGGCGGAATCACAACCTCCCCCTCGCAGGCAGAGCCGTCCAGCAGCATATCGCGCACCACTGCCAGGGGAGACTTTCTGCGCATATCTGCCAGCCAGGGTGTCCCGTGAAAAGCCCGCGCGCCGATGTGCATCACGCTCTCCGGGATCTCCACCTGCACAAGCATCATCGCATCGCGGAATACCTCCGCGCCGATCTTTCGTATCCCTGCGGGAATCCGCACCGCTCCTGCCGCTCCCCGGTAGCCGACCAGATCCGTCTCCTGCTCGACGGCAAAACAGCTGAGCGCACTGTGAAACAGGAGCCGCGCCGTCTCCGGGATCTCCTGCGAGAAAAGGTCCGCATAACATTCAAACGCCCACTCTTTTCCCTGCAGTGCCACCCGCCGCAGCGCGGTACAGCCCGAGAGCGCGTACTCATCCAGCCGGATCACACCCCGCTGCCCGGACAGACAGATCGTCTCCAGACCGCAGCAGTCCTCCAGCGCGTGTGCCATCAGGCGCACATCGTCCTGAAATTCCGCGTACCTAAGGCTTTCACAGCCCTCAAAAGCGTGAACGCCGATCTGATCCATGGACGCCAGATCAATGTTTTGCAGACGTCTGCAGCCGCTGAAACAAAATTCCTCCGCCACTTCCGCATGCGCGCACAGACAGGTCTCCAGGCGCGCGCATCCTGCAAACAGGTGTTTTTCAAGAATCCTTACCCCGGAAAGATCTGCCCTGACGAGCGAAACGCACCCCGCAAAGGCGGATTCCCCCGCCTGCTGCGCCAGACAGGTGACTTCCCGGAGCGAGAGACACTTTTCAAATGCGCGGGCATCTATCCTGAACAGCTCCTTCCCTGTGCACAGCTGCCCGGATACGGCGGATCGTCCGACACATGCAAGGCTGCTGCACCCAAAGAAGGCACCCTCCCCGATCCAGCGGACATTTTCATGAAAGACAACCCTGCCGATGACGCGGTTTCCCGCAAACGCGTAGGGTGCGATCCCCTGCACCTCCTCCGGCAGGATCACTTCGCCCGCACATGCCGCCCCGGACACGACCAGGCTGCCCACAACATGAAGCCCATTCTCCAGCCGGACACCTAAGAGCGTATCTGCAAAGGCGCGCTCTCCTGCGCGCAGTGCCGGGAAGATCGCGCAAGGCGAAAGCGCAGTGCACCCGGACAGCGCTTCCCTGCCAATCTCCTGTGCCTGCTCGAGACAGACTCCGCGCAGCCTGCCGCATCGGTAGAAGGCACGCTCGCCGATCTGACGCCATTTTGCCGCGGGCTCCTTTGCTGTATCTGTGGTCAATACTTCCTCCAACGCCGCACAGCCCGAAAATACTTCCGCCTCCAGGCAGTCGATCCCCGCCGGCAGATACACGCGCCGAAGCGCCCTGCAGCCCTTGAACGCCGAAGCGCCAACCGACTGCACCTGCGGCAGGTACACCGCAGTAATGTCCGCATTTCCATAAAAGGCTCCGCCCGCTATGATCCGTATATTTTCCGGGATCCGCACTTTCCCCGCAAGATGCTGCCCATCCCACAGCACGCCATCCCGCCATGCGTCCCCGTCAGATACGCACTGTTTCCACTGCGCCAGGAATCTCGTGCCTTCCAGCGCATGTCTCCCCACGGATTCCAGCGATCCGGGCAGTTTGACACGCCAAAGCGCCGTGCAGCCATAGGCAAATCTGTCCGGAATGCGGCGCACGCCCTCCTCGAACACCAGCGTCTTTAGCTTCTCACAGCCGCTGAACACATCCGTGCCGTAATGCCGCCCGGTGGCGCCAAGGATCTGCACGCTCTGCACCGCACTCTTTGCAAACGCCAGGCTTCCCACATGCTCCGCGCATGCCGGAAGCTGCACCTGCCTGAGACCTGCGCGGTAAAACGCCATCTTTGCGATATGCGTCAAACGATCCGGCAGACAGATTTTTTTCAGACCTGTACAGCCGTAAAAAGCGCGCTCGCCGATCCGGCTCAGACGCGCCGGAAGCTGCACCTCCTGCAGTGCCCGGCAGTTTCGAAATACCCTGTCCGAAAGCACCTCGATCCGCTCCGGGATCTCGACCCGCAGCAGCTTCACACAGTCCGAAAACGCCCCCGCCCCGATCTCCCGCAGCCCCTCTGGCAGCGCCACTGTCTGCAGCAGGAGACAGCCGCGGAAAGCCTCCGCTCCGATCTCCTGCAGGCTTTCAGGCAAAAGCACTCTGTCGATGGTCTCGATCCCTGCAAACGCCTCCTCGGCAATCCTCGTGATACCTTCCGGTATGACCACGCGCGACTCCGCCCCCAGATACCGCAGCAGGATCGAACCGCTGATCCGGAAATTTCCCAGCACCTGTCTGTGTACGGCACGGACCAGTTCAGGAACCGCAGACACCATTTCCCTGCGCTCTGTGCTGTCAGGATCCGCCCTGTATATGTCCTTTAATCCATGAAACGTGTACTCCGCACCGTCACAGGTCCGGACCAGTTTCAGGGAAGTGCAGTTGCGGAAGGCATCTTCGTCAATCTGTACACTGCCCGCGCCAAACGTCACCTGCTCCAAGCCGATACAGTTGCGGAAAGCGCGGCTCTCGATCCTCCTCAGCGACCGCGGAAGCTTAATGTCCACAATGCCCCGCATATCGTAAAAGCTGCTCCTTGCAAGTACCTCGATGCCCTCCGGCACCTCGATATGCCTGATGTTCACCCGGAAACGCACAAGCGTCCTGCCCTCAAGCTCCATCATGCGCTCCAGGATATCCCGCACGACCAGCTCGACCAGGCGCGGCACCTTGCAGGAACCCGCCACGACTTCCACCACATTCGGGATGCAGAATGTCTCACTGTACTGTTCCGCATCGTCAGATGCCACACAGGAGATCTCCCGAACCCTGCCGCAGCCCGTGAAGACATCACAGATACAGCGCTCGTCCAGCTCCCGCGATATCGCCAGCTTTTCGAGCGCTATCCCGTTCGCCAGCGCCTCCATGCCCATCCGCCTCACCCCCGGCAGCCGCGCCTCCCTCATGCTGTCGCAGTACAGGAAAGCACACTCCCCCAGCTCCTCCACAGAGGGCGGCAGGATCACCCGCCGCAGCGCATGACAGCGGTGGAACGCATAGCGCCCGATATACGTCACCCCGTCCGGGATCACGATCTCCTCCAGCCTGCGGCAGCCCTTGAACGCATCACCCATGATGCGGACAATGCCGGGCGGCAGCACGACCTTCCTCAGCGACACACAGCCCTTGAACGCGCCCTCCCCGACCGTGTGGATCCCCGCCGGAGGCGCGATCTCTTCCGCACGCCCTGCATAGCGCAGCAGCACGCCGTCCCTGATCTGATAGTTTTCCTGACAATTCTCCAAAATCTTCTCCGCCATCATAACCTCACACCGGACTGTCCGCAAAGATCAGCGCGATCACCTCCCGCAGCTCCGCCAGACTTCCGCTTCTGTACAACCGCTCCTTGTACCGCTTTGTCCCTTTTCGTTTCTTCATCATATAAGACGAAAGCTTCTTCATATATCCCAATGTAAACGTCTCATCATAGTGTTGTGTCGTCAGCTCCAGCTGCTGCATCAATATCTGCAGCGGCGTCTTCTCGCAGGCTTTCCCGGTCAGCTCACTGAAAATAAAGGGATTCTCCAGACCATAGCGCGCGACCATGATCCCGTCCGCGCCCGTGTACGCCAGCATCCGTGCAGCATCCTCCGCCGAGAAGATCCCGCCGTTTGCGATGACCGGGATCGACACCGCCGCCTTCGCGTGCGCGATCTCCTCCATGTGCGGCTCCCCGTCGTACATCATGCTGCGCGTCCTCCCGTGGATCGTGATCATGTCCGCGCCCGCATCCTCGCACACGCGGGCAAACTCCGCGGCAAACAGCGCGTCCTCCCGGATGCCGACCCTGCATTTCACGGTCACAACCTTTCCGCTGCGCTTACAGCCGCGTATGATCGCCGCCGCCCTCTTTTGATCCTGCATCAGCGCACTCCCCTCGCCGCTCTTGAACACGTTTGGCACCGGACAGCCCATATTGATGTCTATGATATCAAAGTCCTGCAAAAATGCGCTCTCTGCCATGCGCTCCATCACCGCCGGATTGCCGCCGAGGAGTTGCACTGCCCTGACGGGCTCGTCCGCCGTCGTCACAAGCAGGCGGTTTGTCGCCCCGTCCTCGTATTTCAGCGCATTGGCACTGCACATCTCCGTGAAGCACAGCCCCGCCCCGAGTTCATACGCCAACATTCGGAACGGATAGCAGGTGTACCCCGCAAGCGGCGCCATCAGCACATTCGACGACAGCGCAAGACCGCCGACGCGCAGCGGTCTTGCGCTGTTTCCCTGCATTGACTGCATATGATGTCTCTCCTCTCCTGCGTTCATATCGCTTTCCCACGCTTGTCTGTACATTTATTATATAGTATGAGGAGTACTTTGTAAAACAGAATCTGACGCGTTTTTCAGACACGCTCCGGTACACGGATGAGATGAAAGACATCAAAGCGGACACGGATCAACCGTACACGAACCGCGCCGGCATATCCGCAAGGCTGCTCGTTCCCACAAAGACCTCAAATGCGCCTGGCTCACTCTCCCATCTGCCATTCTCTGTCAGAAAGCGCAGTTCCTTCTCAGTAATGAAGAAACTGACGTCTTTCTGCTCATCCGGCTGAAGTGTCACTTTGGAGAACCCTTTAAGCTCTTTCACAGGACGCACAACACTTGCAGCGACGTCATGAATATAGAGCTGCAATGTCTCCGTTCCCTCCACGCAGCCTGTGTTCCGGATGGTGACGCTGGCGGTGAGTATCTCATCCTTTGTCATGTGGTCTTTATCCAAGTGGACAGGCGATATGGAAAAGCTGGTATATGTCATCCCAAATCCAAACGGATACAACGGTCTGTTGGGAATATCCAGATATTTCGAGCGGAAGCGGTCTTTATCCTTTCCCGGGACATGGGGACGCCCGGTCGCATACTCGTTGTAGTGCACCGGAACCTGCCCCGCGCAGTACGGAAAACTCATCGGCAGCTTTCCGCTGGGAGCATACCTGCCGGACAGCACATCCACAAGTGCCCTCGCCCCCTCCGTTCCCGGCATCCATGCCAGCAGGACAGCCTGCGCCCTGTCCGCGATCCGCCGGATATCCAGCGGACGGCCGGAAAACAGCACCACGGCAACCTGATCACAGACCGCACAGACTCTGTCCAGCAGCTCCTGCTGGATCTGTGGGATCTGGATGACAGCGCTGCTTGCCGCCTCGCCGGACTGCCTCCGATCCTCGCCGAGCAGCATCACAACCTGACCGCACGCCTTTGCCGCCGCCACCGCCTCGTCCATCATGCGCCGCTGTTCTTCCGCGGAGACCATCTCATCCATGCACTCCAAAAAGCCTTCCAGCTTCATGTCCTGATCTGTCATAGAACATCCGCGGCAGAATACCGCATCTGTGTCTGCACGCTGCTCAAGCACAGCCTCACGCAGTGTCGCCACATCCTTTGTCTCGCCTGTGAGCGACCAGGCTCCCATCAGATTCCTGCTGTCCACATAGGGACCGATATAGGCTGTCCTTGTGCCTAGGGCAAGCGGGAGAACCCCCTCGTTCTTCAAAAGGACAAACGACTTGCGCGCCGCCTCCCGCGCAAGCGCGCGGTGTTCCTTGCAGAGAATGATCTCCTTTTCCTTCTCCTCATCGGCATCCTTGAACGGTGCCTCAAAAAGCCCCAGCGCATTTTTGAGCGTCAGGATCCGCATGACCGCCTCGTCAATGAGCGTCTCCGGCACTTCCCCGCCCTGAACCAGCGCTGCGAGCTGTTCCGCATAGACGCCCGCCATCATGTCCATATCCACGCCTGCCGTCACAGCGCGCCGTGCCGCCTGTGCCCTGTCTGCACAGTACCCGTGGCAGAGCATCTCCTCGATCGCTGCCCAGTCGGATATCAGCACACCGTCAAATCCCATCTCGTCCCGCAGGATCTGACGCATCAACCGCCTGTTTCCTGTCGCCGGAATGCCGTCAATCGTGTTGAACGCCGTCATCACCAGCGCAGCCCCCGCCCGGACTCCCGCCTCGTACGCCGGCAGATAAAACTGGCGCAGCGTGTGCTCGGACAGCTCGACCGTATTGTAGTCACGCCCCGCGTCCGGCGCGCCGTACCCTGCAAAGTGCTTGACACAGGCAGCGACACTCCCTGCCTTTCGCAGATCATCTCCCTGGTATCCCCGAACCATTGCGACGGTATAGAGACTGTTCAGATAGGGATCCTCCCCCGTCGACTCCATCACGCGTCCCCAGCGCGCATCCCGCACCAGATCCGCCATAGGAGAAAAGGTCACATGCAGTCCGCTGACAGCCGCCTCCCTCGCCGCCATCCTCGCACACCGCATGGAAAGCTCCGGCTCAAATGCCGCCCCCTGCCCCAGCGGGATCGGAAACACCGTTTTGTATCCGTTGATGACATCCAGCATAAACAGCAGCGGGATCTGATGCGGATGCCTTTCCATATACGCCTTTTGTACCTTCTTCACCGCTGCCGCCCCCGACACCCCGATCGCAGAGCCTGCCCGATCAATATTTTCCTGTGTAAATCCCTTCTCCGCCATCGGTCCTGTCGCCACGGACTCTCCCATAAAGAAAGAGCCCGCCACCTGGTTCATCTGCCCTATTTTTTCCTCGAGTGACATGTCCTCCAACAGTTCCTGCAATGCTTCTTTCGTCATGCTGCTCCTCCTTGTTCACATATGCTTTTCCTTGAACTTCCTGCGGTATTCCAGCGGAGAATACCCCGTGTTTTCCTTGAACATCTTAGTAAAATAAGAAAAATTACTATACCCTACATAGATGGAGACCGTGTTGATCGGCAGATCACTGTGGATCAGCAGATTCTTTGCCTCCTCCACCCGCTTTCGCAGGATGTAAGCACTGATGGATATGCCGTACTCCTTCTTAAAAATCCGCGCCATATAATCCGTGTTGAGATACACCATCTCCGCCAGCGCGTCACGCCGGATCTCCTCCTGGTAATGCGAATCGATATACTGGCGGATCTTCTCAGTCACTGTCGCCGTCCTGTTCACATACTTCTCATACCGCACCGCCTCGTGTATCAGATCCGACGCGTACGCCAGTGCGCCGTAAATACCGCTGAGCGCATCCTCGCGGATCTGTTTGTCCTCCCGCTCCGAGAAGAGGAGATGTGCCTTGATCTCCCTCCTTGCAAGCCACGAGTACACGATCTGCGTGACATCCACCCGGAAGGCTTCCAGGATCTGCCGCGTGACCATCTCCCGGCGCTCCATCTCCTCCAGATACGCTTTCATGCCATCTGCAAGTGCCTCCTCCTTCCCTTCCTCCATCAGGATCTCCCACAGCCCCATATTGGGATTGCGGTACGTGTTCTCAGGGTGGATAAAATCCGACAGATACAGTACGCGGTTCCACACCGACAGGCTGTTGTCCCGCATCCTGCGAACCTGTGCCAGCACCTTTGCCATCTCAAAACCATTCTGGGCTGCCCCTGCTCCCGCCCAGAGATTCATCTCAAAATTCTCCTGAAACCAGCTGACAAACCGCGCGAATGCCGCTCTCGCCGCGGCGCCGTCGACACGTCCGCTCTCGCGGCAGATGACAGCACAGCTGCCCGTCTCCACCGAAACGACGGACTCCACCGACAGACCGCTGTCTGCGAGCAGCTCAGAGAGCACATTTCCCATCACAAAATAAAGCGTGCCTCTGTCCCAGATCCCCTCCTGCGCCTTCCCGTCATAGAAGACGACATACAGCAGAAAAAAACTGTCATTCAGATAATCCCTGTCCCGGCGCTGTGCCTCCGCGCCAAACGGCTCAGACGGAACCCGCCCGGCAAGCACCTCCCGCCAGAACTCCCTGCAGATGACCGACTGGTTCTGCTTCCAGTGCCTGCTCTCCCTCTGGTAATCCGCAAACACCCTCGCCTGCTCTGCCTTTTGCACCGCCTTCATGAGCGCACAGGAGAGCTTGTCAAAATCGACTGGCTTGAGCAGATACTCCACACTGTCGAGCGCGATCGCACGCCTCGCGTAGTCAAATTCCGCATAGCTTGTCAGAAAGATGACCGACATTCTGTACCCTTTGCTGCGCACCCACTCGATCAGATCAAAACCACTCTCCTGGGGCATGACGATATCGCTGATGATCACATCCACATCCGCCATCTCCATGATCATCTGCGCCTGCTTCACAGAAAACGCCGTGTAGACCGCGTCGATCCCGCAGTCCTTCCAGTCCACATTTTTCTTGATACTCTCTATCATGTATTCCTCGTCGTCAACCAGCAAAAGATTCATAGTCCTCCCCTTTTTGATACGGAATATGGATATCGACAATCGCACCCCCGAGCGGGCTGTTCTCAAAATGGATCTCACCCTTGTCCTGATAGTAATAATAAAATCTTTTCATGCAATTTTCTATCCCGACATGCTCCCCGCCTTTCGAGATATCCTCCCCGCGCTGCAGTCCCTGCAGAATGTCCCGCGGAAACCCCTTTCCGGTGTCCGAGATATAGATATTCACGTACTTTTCATCCGCCCGGTCCTCCGGGTAGACCGTGACCGATATCAGCGTTTGCTCCGACAGGGCCAGCGCATGCTTTGCCGCATTCTCCACAAAGACCTGGATCAAAAACGGAAAGATCAGCGCGTCCGCAACCTCCTCCTGTATCTCGATATAGTACTCAAAATTGTTCGGATGGCGCAGCAGCAGTATTTTGAGATAATTCTGACAGTGCGTTGTCTCCGCCGTCACCGGGACGAGCTCATGCACATTTCGAAAAATATAACTCAGGTATTCCGCAGCGATCCGGCTCATCTGCTTCGCTCCCTCGTACTTGCCAAAATCGATCATACTGTAGATAAAATTCAGGCAGTTGAGATAAAAATGCGGTCGGATCTGGAGCTTTAAATAGTCCATCTCCACCTTCTGCTTCTCCAGCTCCTGCTCATACAGCGTGATCTTAAGTTTCCGGATCTGCTTGATCATATGCTTAAATTTGTCGTCGATCTGTTCCAGTTCCAGCAGATTGCTCTCGGTCAGCACAAATTTGTAGTCACCCTCATCATAATTTTCCAGATTACCCACAAACTGCTGCACAGGCGCCAGCAGATTCCTTTTCAGCCACCAGATCATAAATGCGGAGACGCCGATCAGCGTACTCGCGATCACACAGAGCACGATCACACTCCCCAGCATCAGCTCCATCATGCGCTCTCCGGAGACACGCATCTGGATCTCAAACGGCGCCTGCGACAAAAGCTTGCAGATCGACGGCTCCCCGATGGATTCCTCCGCGCTTTTATCCCAGAATCTTCCTCCGGTGAGCATCCCGACCGTCTGACCGCTCTCGTCCACCAGGCGCACATAACCGTTCTCTCCTGCCGTCATGCTGGAAAAGGGCTCCAGAATGCTTTTGACATTCACATAACATCCCAGACTGACACCGTCAGTCTGCGCGATCTTGCACATGTACGTCTCGCCGCCGCAGGTGACGATATTCCACTTCTTTTTGACTGAGTACGAATAGTCCTGCAGTACCCTGACCTGTTCTGTCATAGCCATCTGCACATCCGCCGGTGCGCGGTGCCCGTCCTCCTGCGACAGTGTCAGATGCCAGTACGCATCTGTTTCCCCAAGATACAGAAACATCTGGTACTCCTGCCCATACTCCCAGACACTCGACAGATACATCTCGCGCAGCTTCGATATGGGGTACTCAATGTTCTCCTCTTCCCGGATCATGTTCACGTACTTCCAGAACGCAGAATCAGCCTGTCTCCGCTCCATGATCGTGGAGAACAGGCTGCGGCTGATGCGCAGAAAGCGGCTGTCCAGCTCGCGCATATAGAGCTCCGACATCTCATCCATATCCCGCAGCGTCTGGTGGCGCACCCGCCCCAGTATCAGCATGCTTCCCGCCGTGTAGACCGCCAGCACCAGCAGCAGCACACACAGGAAACGCTTCATCTGCTGGTCCATTGTCTTTTGCTTTCTGCGTTCCGCACTATGCATAAATCTCCTCCTCAGCCCTTTTTCGCATTATCCTTTCACAGCGCCCAGCGTGATACCTTCCGCAAAGTACTTCTGCAGGAACGGGTAAATGATGAACAGCGGCAGCATCGCGATGAACGCGATCGCCATTCGAATGGAGGTCGCCGGCAGCTTGGCGACCTCGGCGCCGATATTTCCCGCAACCTTCCCGCTAGCCAGATACTGGATATCCGTTATCATCTGGTTCAGCAGGTTCTGAATGCTGTACAGTTTCTGTCCTGCATTCCCTGATAAATAATATAACCCATTTGTCCAGTCATTCCAATACGCCAGACCGGAAAAAAGTCCCATTGTCACAAGGATCGGCTTGCCCAGAGGCAGCACCAGCGCCAGAAATATCCGCAGATGCCCCGCGCCGTCGATCTTTGCCGCCTCAAACAGCGCGTCCGGAATGCTCGTCATATAGTAACTGCGGATCATCAGCACATTGTTTGCGCTGAGCAGCAGGTTGGGGATGACCAGCGCCCACAGCGTGTTTTTGATGTGAAAATAATTCACATACATCAAATAAGTCGGCACCAGACCGCCGTTGAACAGCATGGTGAAAAAGATAAAAAAGGTAATCCCCCGGCGGTACGGCAGCGTCCTGACAGACAGCGGATACGCCATCAGGGCAGACATTGCCACATTGAGTATTGTGCCGAGAAAAGTCGCCAGGATCGTCACCCCGTACGCCCGCAGGATCTTATCCCCCTGGCGTATGATGTATTGATAGGCGTAAAAACTGATCTTTTCCGGGAAAAAGGAATACCCATTGCGGATCAGCACATTCTCGTCCGTGATGGACGAGACAAATACCAGTAAAAACGGCAGCACCACCATCAGTGTGACCAGGATCAACACTGCGTTGATCCCGATCTGAAACTGCCTGCTGCTTTTTGAGTCCGTCATAATCTTCCTCCTCTCACGATTAAAACAGTGCGCGCTCCTTGTCGACCCTGCGCACGATCCAGTTGCTTGCGATCACGATCACGAAGCCCACAAGGGACTGATACACGCCCGCCGCGGAGGACATGCTGATATTTCCCTGCTCGATCAGCGCGCGGTACACATAGGTATCGATCACGTTCGTCGTCGGGAAGAGCACACCGGAGTTCATCGGCACCTGGTAGAACAGCCCGAAATCCGAGTAGAAGATCCTGCCGATGCTCAGCAGCAGCAGCGTGATGATCGTGGGCGTGAGGCTTGGCAGGGTGATCTTGGTGATCTCCTGCCATTTGCTGGCACCGTCCAGTCTGGCAGCCTCATAAAAAGAGGGATCGATCCCGATCAGGGAGGCGATATAGATCAGGCAGCCGTACCCCACACCCTTCCAGCAGTTGGCGATGATCAATATAAAGGGCCAGTATTTCGGCTCCTGATACCACTGGATGCCCTCGATCCCCAACGCGGCGAGGAGCGAGTTGTTGACGAGACCGTTCTCCGAGCTCAGCAGCGCGTACACGATGTAGCTCAGGATGACCATGGACATCAGAAACGGGAGCAGTATCGCGCTCTGGTACAGCTTTTTGAGCTTTGTGCTGCGCACCTCGCAGATCAGGATCGCGATCGCGATGCCGACGACCATGTTCACGATTATGAAAGCGACATTGTACAACAGTGTGTTGCGCGTGATGATCCATGCGTCCGGCGAGTTGAACAGAAACTTAAAGTTCTCAAATCCCGCCCACGGACTGCCAAGGATCCCCTTTGCAAAATTCAGCTTCTTGAACGCGATAATGATACCTGCCATGGGGATATAGTTGTTGATCAGCAGGTACGCCAGCCCCGGCAGCAGCATCAGATACAAGGGAATGTGTTCCCGAAAATGCTTTGCGTCTGTTTTTTTCTTCATGGAATCCTCCCCTTATCTGCCAGCGCGCCATGCGTCAAACTGCTCCTGTTTTGCAGCGATCAGCTCGTCGATACCTGCCTGCTCCAGCGCATCCAGAAACTGCGGGATATAGACCTCAGGGTCTGCGGAACCGCTGTTTAAGGACACCGAATACTGCTTGACCACATTGCTGAGCGCCGCGATCTGATTCTCGTAACCCGAGCTGTTGAAGAAGAAGCCGACCGCTTTGGAGTTCTTCGCGGAAGCATTAAATTCCTCCATCTTTTCCCAGAGCTGCGGGTCAGACCCCGTCCACTTGTGAGCGATAAACTGATTGGGCAGCTCCCAGCCAAGGTTCAGGCTGTAGCCTACATTGTCCGCCGTGATGCCCTCCGGATAATTGATGATTCCGCTGGCAGCATCCTCCATCACATAGTCCGTGCCCTCCTCACCCCAGTTCAGGAGATTCATGACCTCGGGACTGCCGTAGATATAATCCAGCACCTGCATTGTTTTTTCTGGATTCTCCGAATTCTGCGCAATCGAGAAATTTACATTATTGTAGGTCGAACAGTTCTTGATCGGATAGTCGGAAAACGGCACGATAACAAACTCATACCCCGTCGAGCTCTCAAACTCCACCGGCGTTCCCGGATGATACGAGAAAAAGATGGAGAACAGATTGCCCGCCTTGCACACCGTACGCCAGTTCTCTGTGTCGGTTCCCGCATCCTTGCTGATGTAGCCCTTCTCGTACCAGTCGTGCAGCATCGTCGCCGTCTCCCTGTACCAGTCGCTGGCGTAGAGGTTGACGATCGTCGTGCTGTTCTCCTGATCCAGCAGCACGCCAAGGTAGTTGTTGTCCGCCAGATTGTCCCCGTTGAACAGGCGGCTCAGCGGCGCATCCTCGTTTGCGGAGAACAGCATCTTCATGTCCGGCTCTCCCGCCTGGACTGTCTCAAACACTGCCTCCATATCCTTCGGCTCATGGATGGCGGACGTGTCGATCTGGTACTTCTCCACCAGGTCCTTTCTCATGTAGATGGCTGGAATACTCCCGCGCTCGATCTGGTTCGGAACACCGTACACAAACCCGTCCACGCTGTTGGACTTGAGCACATCCTCCCCAAAGAGTTCTTTCAGATTCGTGCCGTACTCGTCGATCAGTGCTGTCATGTCGACGATCTGCCCGCTGTTCATGTACTGCACGGCAGTCGTCCCTGTCGTGTAGAGCATGTCGATCTTCTCATCTCCTGCCAGCATCAGCTGGATCTGCTGGTCTGCGCTTGCCCACGGCAGCACGACCAGATCCAGCCGCGCGTCCAGCTCCTTCTCAAGGATCTCGTTCACCTTCTGCTCGATCCGCTCCTCGTCGGGCTGCTGGGAGCCCTTGAGCACCAGCGTGACTGTGTAGGGCTCTGCCCCGCCCTGTTGTGCTGCACCGGATCCGCCGCACGCCGTCACGAGCACAGCCATCGCAGCAGCCGTCAGACCCAGTATTCTTTTCTTCCACATATTTCTCTGCATTTGTAAGTCCTCCTTCATAAAGTATTGTGAAATAAACATACCAATTTTGACCATTAGATTCTATAACTGGTCAGACTTACTGCTATCACTGTTCCGACCTTTGATGTATTGATCCAGTATAACAACCTTGCCGGAGAATGTCCATCTCCTCCTCTGCACGGAACCATACAATCGAGTAGGGGAATGACCTTCTCCACTACTCGCCGCGCGCCCCGTGCGCCGCCTTGCGGCTTAGTTCCTCTGCACGGGGCTGCGCACAAAAACAGCCCTGCATCCCCTATCCAAAACGGATAAAAGAATGCAGGGCTGTCCCGCACCTTGCCCTATGGTCAGTCGCAGACCGCCTCGAGATCCACCACATATTGTCCGACCGCACTGACAATCTCCTCCGCGCGCCCGCGCTCCTCATGGATCCTGAGCGAAAGCGGCTTCGACAGATCTGCGCAGAAGATGCTCATGATGGATTTGGCATCGACGACACGTCTGCCGCTGACCAGATCCATCCCTGCGCCATATCTCGACACGATCGACACGAAGTCTTTCACCTTGTCAACACTGTCGAGAAGCACCGCCACCTCACACATCGTTTTCTCCTCAATCCTCTCGATCATATCTATCTTTCCAGCCTGCCCCTTTTTATCATTATTTCCGCCTCACATCTATATCTCTTTCAACAGCACCGCATCGCAGCCATGCGCTCTCCAGCTGATGACGCCATCCTCATCCTGCATCTGCTCTCCGCTCCACAGCTCCTTGTAGCGGACTCCCGGGCAGATTCCCGCGCGTCCGCACTCCACCTGCACCGTCTCATCGCCTTCCCGCCAGTGAAACAGCGCCAGACACTGCTTTTCGTCCACCACAGCCGTGAACGCCGACGACGCGGAAGCGCCCGCCGACTCCACCGGGCAGAACGACACCCGCGACGCGGCGAGCATGTTCACCTCCCGGTTGGTCGCCAGCTGTTCCGCCCGTCTGCGCGCCTCAGGCCGCTCGAAATCATCGCTGAGCATCATCACCGTGCCCGCGATGACCGCCGAAGTGTAGCGCGCCCTGGCCTCCCCTTCCAGACTGTCCCTGTCTGTAAAGACCCCTTTCAGCAGACAGACATGGTCCGGGTCATTGAGCGCGTACAGCCGCCCGCTCTGCCACCATGCGTAGGTCTGGGCGTTGAGCACGTACTCCACGTCCTCGTTCGTCCCGAACGCATCGCACGAAAAGCGCCTTGCATGACCGAAACCGCACGGAAACAGCGGCGCGATGGAGAGACTGATGAAAAACGGCTTTCCGATGCGCTCAGGCGACAGATACTCGGAGATCATCTGATATCCAGCCGCGATCGCCTGCCGCCCCGTTCGGACGTTCCTGTCATAATGGCAGCCCTCCATGCCGCCGTGCGACATGAAGTCAAGCTTCACATAGTCAAAATCCCACCGCACAAAACGTGACAGCTTCCACTCCATCTGCCGCCGCCAGACCGGATGTGTCACATCGAGCGGGATCGCCCCGTCCACCCGCGCGAGCGGATTCCCATCGCAGTCCCGCAGCAGGATCTCCGAAAAGCGGTGTCCCGGCGCACCCGGAATCTCCTTCTCAATATCCTCGTCCTTGCCGAAAAAGGCGAAGGGGGAATCGTATATCCCTGCTTTCTGCCCGTTCCCGTGCAGCTCGTAAACCAGCGACACCAGCCTGTCCTCCGGGATCGCACTCCACCCGGCATCCAGATTCATATGTGTACATCCCTGATTCTCATATCCCATCGGACGCAGCACTTCGCGCAGGAACTGCCCGGTTTTCTGGAAATTGTCCGCGTTCAGCCGGAATGCCAGCCCCGCCCAGCTGTTGAATCCAAACGGCACCCCTTCCGTCCATGTCAGATGCGTTCCCCCTGACGCCAGCAGATCGCCGTATGTCTCGAGGATCCTTCTGTAGTCTGCTCCATATACTATATAAAAGCGCGCGGATTCCACAGTCTCTCCGATGATGCTGCCATGCGGGATGCCATCGTGCGTCCCCTCGTCCGCGATGCCGCTCTGGACCCATAAGCTCTTCGCGTCGGTTCCCGAGCAGATGACGGCATTCTTCCACACAGAGAAATCCGCCGCGCCGATCAGCAGCCCCTCCCTGCTGTCCTCCTGGAACAACACGGTCATATCATAACTTTTTCGTCCTGCGCGCAGCGGCTGTGCCTCGTAGCGCAGCCACATCGTATTGTCGTAGGGGACCAGCAGCATCTTGCTCCAGATGCTCTTCCATATCCTGGGCGCGTTGTCGCCCAGCCCCTCCGCGATCAGCGGCAGCAGCCGGTTCGTCTCCACCGGCTGTCCGTCCTGTGCGGACAGCGCGCAGGAGACCATCGGTGTGCCATCGTCAGAAAAGGCCAGCCGCTGTGTCAGGCACAGACCATTTTCCGCATGAAACGTGAGTATCTGCCCTCTTTCCTCGTGCGTCTTTTCCTGCTTTTTTAACACTGCTGTTCTGGTGTCGATCCCCCTGCCGTCGACATGATACGCTTTTGCGTAGCCTGTCAGGACTGCCGTGTCTCCCCAGAGCAGCGCAAACATCCCGTTATCTTTGTACTGCCACGCTATATTGACATTCGTCTCCATACACTTCTCCCTTCCTGCTCCACTCTAATTCTCCACCGCGTTCCACTCGATCAAAAGGCTCTCGTACTCATGCGGGATCTTGCGCAGCGTGAGCCCTGCGTTCATCCATGTCCGCCCGGTCATCACCTGACTGTCGGCGGAACAACGGTAATATTTGTCCGGCGACAGTCCCTTGACTGTGGTGTGCACGGGGAGCGGATTGCCCTCCGCCGATGTCATCACCAGCGTCTGCAGCGCGTGATCCTGCTCCTTGTCGACAAACTCCCACGCACAGAACCTGCCGCCCGGCGGTGTGAGCCTGTAGTACGTCCCCTCGTGCGTCAGCGAATAATATTTGTGGAAATCCGCGATCTGCTCCCGCACCATCGCCTTTTCCTCGTCGGTGATCCGGTTTAAGTCCAGCTCGTAGCCAAAGCTGCCGGAGAGCGCCACATGACCTCTCGTGGCAAACGGCGTGACGCGCCCTGTCTGGTGATTGGGAACCGCAGACACATGGGACCCTACACTGCTGACCGGGTAAAAGAAGGAGGTGCCATACTGGATATCGAGCCGGTTCACCGCATCCGTGTTGTCACTGCACCAGATCTGCGGCGAATAGTACAGCATCGCCGCGTCAAACCGCCCGCCGCCCCCGCTGCAGCTCTCCAGCAAAATATCCGGGAACCGCTGCACAATGCGCTCCATCAGCTCGTACACGCCCAGCACAAAGCGGTGGTAGACCTCGCCTGTCCGATCGCCGGCAAACTGACGGCTGTAGATGTCACAGATACTCCGGTTCATATCCCACTTGACATAGTCGATGGGCGCGTGCTCCAATATATCGGACATCCGCTCAAACAAATACGCCCGCACATCCGCGCGGCTCATATCCACCACGAGCTGGTTCCTGCCACGGTTCGGCTCCCTGCCCGGTATTGTGATCGCCCAGTCCGGATGTGCCCTGTAGAGGTCGCTGTCCTCCGAGATCATCTCCGGCTCAAACCACAGTCCGAACTTCATGCCAAGCGCATGGATGCGGTCGCCCAGCTCCTTCAGGCTGCCGCCGAGTTTCCGCTCGTTGGCATACCAGTCCCCCAGACCGCTGTTGTCGTCCTCCCGCTTTCCAAACCAGCCGTCATCCAGAACCAGCATCTCTATACCGAGCGCTGCCGCCTGCTCTGCGAGCGTGATCAGTTTCTCCTGGTTAAAGTGGAAGTAGGTCGCCTCCCAGTTGTTCAGGAGTACCGGCCGCTTTGCGTGTTGATATTTTCCGCGGCACATGTGCTCGCGCAGGATCCGGTGATACTGCCAGGATAACTTGGAAAGCCCCGCATCCGAGTAACTCAGTATCACCTGCGGCGCGTCGAAACAATCATCCTTTTCCAGACGGAACGAAAATTTCTCCGGATGGCTGCCCATCAGCACCCTCGTCTGTCCCCTCTGATCCATCTGCGCACAGGTGGTAAAGTTGCCGCTGTACACAAGACATAACCCGTAGCAGTCCCCTCTGTCTTCCGTCGCATCCGGCACACAGAGAACGGCTGTGGGATTGTACTGATGGCTCGAAGTCCCGCGCAGGCTTCCGACCTCGAGTTTCGCGCGGCGGATCCTGTCTCTCTCCGGACCGCGCTCCAGGGTATGCCTGCCCGCAAAGGTGATGAGGTCATACTCTCCAAACTGGAAGTCCAGGCAGCAGCTGAGGCACTTGCCAAGCACAACGGCGCGCTCCCCGCGGTTTTCGACGCGGACTGCCCTGGTTATCACATTTTCCTTCTCAAAGACACCGTAGCACAGACGCACCAGCACCTGCGATGCCTTCTCCCGCATGGTGATGACAAGCGTCTCCCCTGTCTCATCCGCGTTGTCATACAGCGCAGGCATACCTGCCACCCTGTAGGATCCGGTGAACACCTCATAACTCTCAAAGCGGAAATCCGCCGCCATACTGCCATTTTCATGCAGCAGCGAGATACAGCTCTCGCGGTAATCGCCCACGCCGTCAGAGGGAAGCTCCTGCGGCAGACAGTCGAGTGAGTACCCGCGGTTTCCCACCGTCTCCTCCGGATTGCCGGAAAATCCCACATCCACCTGAAAGATCTGATCCGCAAGGTTCTCGCCGTCAATCCGCTTTCCATAATAGGTGTGCAGCAGCACGCCGTACTCGTCGGCGTACATCTGATACGTGCTGTCCGCCGTGTGCAGGTTGAACAGTCTGCCGTTTTTTTCCACTACAATTGCCATATACAAACATCTCCTTACTTATCGGCATTCATTTCTTGGCATATATTGCCCGATGATGCGAAAGGCTCCCGACTGACCGCAGGAGCCTCTCTCACTATATAAATCGTACTATTTGTGCTATTCCTTTACTGCGCCGATCACCATGCCCGACACAAAATATTTCTGCAGGAACGGATAGATGATCAGCAGAGGGATCGTGGAGACCACGATCTTGGTCGCATTGAACGTGCGGTTGTTCATGGACGCCATCTGTTTTAGCTGTTCTGCGTCCGTCACCTGCGTGATGTCCACCGTGAGCTGCTGGATATAGGTCTGCAGCGGGTACATCGCCGACTTGCTCATGTAGATCAACCCCGAGAAATAGTCGTTCCAATGGTTGACAATGGAGAACAGTGCCACTGTCGCGAGCGCGGGGAGAGACACGGGCAGATAGATCTTTACCAGGATCTCGATCGGGCTCGCACCGTCGATCCGCGCCGCCTCATCCAGCGATTCCGGAACCCCCTTGAAGAAGTTGATCAGCAGGATGACATTGAACACGGGAACGGCACCCGGGAGTACCAGCGCCCAGATGGTGTTGGTCAGATGCAGATTGCTGACCACCATGAACAGCGGAATGATACCTCCGGAAAACAGCATCGCGAAAATGACGAATTTAATGTAGACCTCGCGCGCCGGAAAGCGCTTTTTGCTCTTGGAGAGCGGATACGCCATGCTCACTGTGAAAAACATGTTGATGAGCAGTCCGAGGACCACCCTCTCCACAGAGATCAGAAACGATTTCCAGAATTGCGCATCCTCCAACAGTTTCTTGTATGTGACAAGCGTAAAATCCTTCGGAATAAATCCCACCTCGTTCGCGGCAACCGCATCGCTTCCGCTCAGGGAGATCGCAAGCATATTGATCAGCGGAAGCAGGCAGCTCAGCGTGAGGATCACCACGACCGCCCACACGATCACCATGGAGACAACTCTTTTGCCACTTAATTTCTTTACCATGATTTCATCCCCTCCTTAAAAGATACCGCTGCCGGTGAGTTTCTTTGCCCCTTTATTTGCACCCATGATCAACAGGAAGCTGATAATGGATTTGAACAGTCCGACCGCCGTACCGATACTGTACTGGCGCTCTACCATACCTATCCTGTACACATATGTATCAATGATATCCCCTGTCTCATACACGATCGGATTGTACAGGTTAAAGATCTGGTCAAATCCTGCATTTAAGATATTTCCGAGGTTCAGCGCAGTCATCAGTATGATCGTCGGCATCAGGCTCGGCAGTGTGATGTGGAGCGTCTGCTCAAAACGGTTTGCGCCGTCGATGGAAGCCGCCTCATAAAGCCCTAAGTCAATGCCTGTCAGCGCCGCGAGATATACCACGGAATTGTAACCGAACTCCTTCCACACATCCGTCGCCACGATCACCTGACGGAACCAGTTGTTGTCCGCAAGAAACTGGACCGGTTCTCCCCCAAACGCTGTGACCAGCGCGTTGAACGGTCCGGAGAGCGAAAACATGTTGGTCACGACTGTCGCGAGCACAACCCACGAAAGGAAGTGCGGCAGATAGACAACCGTCTGAAAAAATTTCTTGCAGATGCCGACTGTGATCTCGTTTAACAGGATCGCAAACAACACCGGCACGATGATATTAAAGATCAATTTCGCAAAGGCGATGATCAGCGTGTTCACAAATACCTGCCGGCTGTCGGGAAGGCTGAAGATAAACTTGAAGTTGTCCAGCCCTACCCATTTTGAGCCAAAGATCCCTTTTGCCGGAACATAGTTCTGAAACGCCATCAAAGAGCCGAACAACGGCACAAAAACGAACAGGAACAGCATGATCATACCGGGCAGCATCATCAGGTGGAACATTCTCTTCTCCCTGCCCGCAAACTCCGTCTTCCCCCCGACGGCGGCTGTCTTATTTCCCTGTCTCATAGAACCCCCTCCATTTCTTCTAATTTCAATTCAAACTATTCAACTCTTTCCGTTCTATTTCGCGGAAAGCTCTTCGTTGATCTCGTCCGTGATCGTCTGTCCGCCCGCAGAAGCCCAGTTTGTCACAAACTCGTCAAACGCAGACATGTCTGCCTCTCCCACGATGATCTTCAATATCGTCTGCTGCTCCAGCTTCTCGAGTGAAGCCCACTTTGTCCTCATGGTCTCCGACGTCTCAAAGTAAGCAGGTGTCATAAAATTTGCCGGCTCCTCGCTGAACTTGTTGATCGCCACCAGACGGGACATATACTGCGAGTAGTCCGCGGACTCTGCCTTCTGCCCCGCGTCCACCGCCTCCTGATAGCGGACTGCCGACTCGTAGTAGCCAAGCTCCTCCGTGTCCAGAGTGGAGACGTCTGCGCTGCCGTCGAGAACCGCCTTCACATTGGCTGTCATGATCTCCGCATTGTTGCCCGGCTGCACAGAGCAGTACAGCGGCCAGTTAAAATACGCGATCGTCTGATTCTCTATGATCTCCTTTGCCGCCTCGGAAGTGTCCTGCTTGGAATACTCGGAGTTGATATTCACGATCTTCATGGCGATCTCGGGATGCTCAAAGCCCTTGCGCACCACGACGAACCCGGCATAAGGTTTTGTGTTGATAGCGTTGATCTTGCCGTCGGATCCCACCGGCGCACTGACATTCACCCACTCCGCATCATCCCCTGCATAGGAGGCTGTCTGTGCCGGGTTGAACGGCGACCACCATGGTCCGATGTAAGCGCCGCACTGTCCGCCGGAGATGAGCGCCACAATGTCATCTGTAGTGCGCGTCGTAAACTCCTTGTCGAGCAGCCCCTCCGCGTACCAGTCGGACAGAAGCTGCAGTGCATCCTTCATCTCAGGCTGCACGGAACCGTACACTGCCTTGCCCTCACTGTCCTTGATCCAAATCTCGGGATATGCATTGAACGCCGTGAAAATATTGTCTATACCAAAATGGTTGTTCGGATATCCGCCATACACTGTCGGCAGCACTGCAAGCCCTACCGTATTTGCCTGGCCGTCACCGTCCGGGTCATCATTGATAAAGGCTCTGAGGATATCGGCAACCTCATCCATCGTGGAAGGCTCTTTCAATCCGAGATTATCCAGCCAGTCCTTGCGCAGCCACAGAAAGTCCTGACCGTCGCTGAGCTGTGTCTTGGGGATCGCCATGATCTTTCCGTCAAAAGTCGCCGCGTTCAGCGGATTGTTTGCACCGTAACTCTCATAAGAAGACTTTACCGTATCGCACGCCAGACTGTTGTAGACGTCCGTCAGATCTGCGATCATATCGTTCTCGACCAGCTCCACCAGCGTCGAGTATTCCGCAACGTGCATGATGTCAGGAATATCCTGCGCAGCGATAGCGAGGGAAACCTTCTGGTCATAGTCGTCGCCTGCCTGCGCCTCAAATGTATTTTCATTCTGCACGTTGATCAGGTTTTTCACATATCTCGAATACGCGTTGTCCGTCGGTGTATCCTTCTCGTAGGCTGTGCCCGCCAGGGTATCTGCTCCCTGTGATGTCAGCACATAGCCCGTCGTGTAAGTCACCAGCTCAGGGTACTTGCCGTAAGGATCATTTGCCGCAGCCTCCCACGCTGCCTTCTCCTCGTCACTCATATTTGCCGTGAAGTCGCCCTCCGAACCGCCACAGCCTGTCATTCCCATGATGACCATCGCAGCCGACAGCATCAGACTGAGAGTTTTCTTTTTCATCGTTCATACCTCCAATTTTGTGATTCTGTAATGATTTATAGCGCAACAAACATGCATGCATTGTGTTAATTTTACGATATCAAAAAATGATTTTCACGAAAATATAAAATTTCCGAAAAATATATCAGATTTCCGTTTTCTTTATATAAGTTGTTCCAAAATATGCAAAATAGTGATATGTTTTTATAAAACCTGAATACTTTTTCACAGATAAAGGAGCAAGATATGTTCAAAATGCTTATTGTGGACGACGAGAGCACCGAGCGGGAGTGCATCCGCTATCTGATCCAGTCCGCAGATCTTCCACTGGAATTGAGGGAGGCAGATAGCGCTTCCACAGCCCTGGAACTGTTAAAAACCTGGCATGCCGATATTCTGTTCACGGATATCCGCATGCCGGCCTCCTCCGGACTTGACCTCGCAAAACAGGCTGCGGAGCTGCTCCCGGGCATCAAGACGATCATTTTCAGCAGCTATGCGGAGTTCGAGTACGCGCGCACTGCCATGACACTCGGAGCGGTAAGCTACATCTTAAAACCTGTCGTGCCAAAGGAACTCGAGGCCACCATCACAGATGTGATCCATCTGCTCAACGAGGAGCGGGATCTGAGACTCTTGCAGGACACACAGCAGTCCTACATGGTACAGTACGCGCTGCACGGATGTATCAACGGCACACTTCCCGCCGGAGTATCACCGGAAATCATCCGCCTGCTCAACGAGTTTCGCCAGGTGGTGCTGCTGGACTTCCCCCCGCACTTTCTCGAAAAAAACTACGCCGTATTTTACGAGAAGCTCCGGTGCGAGATGCAGCTGGATATGGAGACCCTGAACCTCTCCTCCACACAGTCCGTGCTGTTCCTGCGCAGAGAGACCGAGAGTGCACGCAGTTTCGGCTGTGATCTGCACACTTATATCAAGGAGAGCTTTCAGACGAACTGCTATCTCTCCATCAGCCACCCAGTCCACGGATATTCCAATCTGCAGGACGCCTACACGTTCGCGGAACAGCAGATGGAACAGCGTTTCTGGAATCCGGAGACCCACGTCCTCTCCTACGAGCAGACAGGTCTCCCCAGAAGATCCCAGGACGAACTCGATGATAACGCCATCCTGTCCATGATCAAGCGCTGTCTCTGCGACAAGGACAGCGCCGGACTGGCACAGAATCTGGACCTGCTCTTTCAGAAATACCGCCAGCCCGCAAAACAGTCCCAGATTTTTGTGAAATTCGTGTTTTCCAACCTGATCACCACGCTGTACCCCTTTTTGCCGGACAACACCGAAAAATCACTCGACACCCTGATCACGGAGCTGTACATCCAACAGGATATTCTGGAAATCATCCGCACGATCCAGTCCCTCGCCGATAAGATCGTGCAGAACTACAGTGCTGCCTCCGCGCTCGATATCCGGCGCGAAATCGTCTCGACACAGAACTATATCAACCAGAATTACAGTCGTGACCTCTCCGTGGAAATGCTCGCCTCACTCGTTTATCTGACACCAGATTACCTGAGCAGGCTCTTCAAAAAAAGTACCGGGAAAAGTCTCTCACAGTATATCCGTCAGGTGCGCATGGAG
>ERZ808054.361-NODE-361-length-48108-cov-7.802294_pt1 | contig 48108 bp, 30 predicted proteins | sample MGYA00380201_ERZ808054 | MGnify/ENA primary metagenome ERZ808054 (study PRJEB31490, sample SAMN06133419) | mouse gut metagenome | isolation source: Z5_2 | host: mice | place: China: Chengdu | collected 2015-05 ...
CAGCTTCTTCCTCATCCTTTAAGTCGCTGTCAATGATCAGAACCTCTGTCTCCAGATCTTCCCCCGCCGGATAATCCGCACCCGCATACAGGGCCGCCTGATCGTCATAGACAATCCCCCCAAGTTCCCTGGTCATGATCTGACGGAAGATCTCGTTCACACTGTCGAGAACTTCCCTCCGGCTTCGGAAGTTCTTGTGCAGATCAATTCTCTGGCATCTCACCGAAGGCACCTCATTCCCGCCGCCTGACCGGCCGTCCGTCTGACCGGCCGTCTCAGGCAGAGGCTCATAGGTATGGAATTTCTCCATGAAAAGCTCAGGCCTTGACAACCGGAAACGATAGATGCTCTGCTTGACATCCCCCACCATAAAACGATTAAAACGCCCCTTGCTCTCGCCGGAGATACACTTTAACAACAGCTCCTGCACTTCATTTGAATCCTGGTATTCATCAATCATGATCTCTTCAAAATAATCCTGCAATTCAAGCGCCGTATTCCCCGGCACGATCTTGCCGTTCTCATCGCGCTTCAATAATATCTGTAGCGCGAAATGCTCCATATCAGAGAAATCAATCACATTTCTGTCCCGCTTTGACTGGTCAAACATTTTCTTGAAAGAGAGTGTGAGCGACACCAATTCTTCCACAGACTCCTGACAGGCTGCCATATCGCGCAGCGTGTTCTCCACAGAAATCTGAAACAAAAACTTTTTGAGGTCCGCAATGTTTTTCTTCACCTCATCGCGTATCGCCTTGACCATCTCCTTCAAAACAGGGTCCACCCCCTCCGCCTTTTTCCCGGAAAGCCGCGTAAAGGTGGAATACGTGAACAGATCATAGAGCTCATTGTAGTCCGAGGCACGCGCTAGCTTCTCAATCAATCCGATATCAGATGCAAGATTATCTGCATACTGGATTGGCCCGCCCACACTGCCTGCGATTTCCGCTGCCTGAGAAAGCCGATTCCTGCACTCCTGCAAAATTGTGCGGATATATGTCAACGCACACTGAAACCATTTCTTGTCAGAAAGCTCGCTGATCTCTCTGACCCGGTAATCTTCCAACCGCTCTGTCAGCCACTGCTCCGGGAACGGATAACTCATCGCAAAATGATAAAGCCTCATAATGGCTTCCTCTATTTTGCGCTCGTTCGTCCCTGTACTGTAACATTCTACAAAGTGCAGAAAACGCTCTGTCGGCTCTGTGTGCGCCTCCTCCAAAAGCCTGCTGATCACATCCGCCTCAATCAGCTTGATTTCGCTCTCATCCGCCACCCGAAATGCCGGGTCCAAGCCGATCTCATTAAAATTATTGCGAATGACAAACAGACAGAAGGAATCGATCGTTGTGATCTGGGCATTGTGTATCAGCGATACCTGTTTTTGCAGATGTTCACTCTCCGGGTGTTCCTCGAGCTTCTGCGACACTGCCTTGCTGATGCGCTCCCGCATCTGTGCGGCTGCGGCAGAGGTAAAGGTCACAATCAGGAGACGGTCTATATCAACGGGATGTCTGTCATCGGTGATCATCTGTATAATACGCTCTACCAAAACAGCCGTCTTGCCGCTTCCCGCCGCCGCCGATACCAGAATATTACAATGTCTGGTATCAATGACTCGCTGTTGATCTGGTGTGAAATTCATTGCCATGCCTGCGTGCCCCCTTCCTTCTCATTCTGCTCTTCCTCATCTTCTTTGCCTTCCTTATCGATACCGAGACTCTGTTTGATGCGCTCCATAGCATCCTCCTGGTCCATGTCTTCAAGATGCCGGATCAGCTTAGAGCCGAGCTTCTTGTCAAAACCGCAGACACTTTTGTAATCACAGTACGTACAGGCATCCGCATCCTTCTGTTCATACGGATTGAGTCCGATATCACCGTCTAGTATGGACATGCCAAGTTCCTTGATCTTATGATTCACATACGTGGAAACTGTCTCAAAATCCTTGTCCGACAGCACAGAAGACGCTTTCGTAAAACTTCCGTCCCTCTTTCTCGCCACCGGAATAATGGAAGATTTGGTATCAAAATCCCTGTCGAGCAGCTTGATGACTTCCTCATCATCACTAACCATGCCAGTCATCCTGAGCTCTTCTAATATCGCCGCCTGAATCTCCGATATATCTGGATTTCCCTTGTCCGTCTCTGTCATTGGATCATTGACATGGTAATAAAGCATCGCAGCAGGTATGACACGTGTGTCAGTTTTATCCTTCTGATTTTTCTTTTTCAGCACCTCCACTGCCGCATTCATATAGACGACAAGCTGCAATTGAAGCCCATAGTACAGCGCAGCAAGGTCAAACCTCCGGTTCCCGGATTTGTAGTCGATGATCTTGACATACAGCTTATCTTCCTGCTTACAGGTGTCCACACGGTCTATGCGCCCGATCAACTGCATCCGCTCCTCCTCGGAAAGCGCGATATTCACTGCATTGAGATCCGATGTCATCTGAAAAGAAAGTTCAAAGTTCTCCGGTGTGAACGCCCCCTTCTGTAACTGATACTGCAATGTCAGCACTGTCCGGTTCAGGATTCTATGCATTCTTGTGATCATGTACTCGTTGCGTTTACTGCTGTAGAGTATCGTCTCTCCATAAGACACCGCGTACTCTTCAAGACACGCGCCGACAATGCGCTCTCCGACCTCTCTCGGAAAATCAAACCACGTATACCCCTCCTTAGCAAGCTTCTCAGAGAAACTCTCCAGAACCGCATGGAATACATTGCCCATATCCACACTCTCAAAACTGTACTTGTCACGCTCTTCAAGACTCAGTCCATATTGCAGAAAATGAGCGTAGGCACAGGAGGCAAACTTCTCAAGACGGCTGATACTGTTTTTCAAGATCTTCCCATACAAAAGACGTGCAAGCCCTCTGGGAATCCTGTTCACATCCGCCTGAGCCAGATACGAAAACGCCGCTTTGCGCATCTGTTCCAAAACAGGCGCATACCGTTCATTTCTGACATATGTGTCATATAAGGTGATAAAAATCTGTCTCTCCCCACCTATTTCATCCGCAGCGTAGCGCCGCAGCAATCCGACCAGATACGTGAGTGTATCCTCAGGCGATTCCATCTGTTCTTCCATGGGACGCAGCTGCGGCTGTGTGATCGCGATATCTGGAAACAGTCTCATAACCGTATTGACCAGATACGCTGGACGGATACTCTTTCCCTCATTGTCCACCTTGGCGTACGATAGATATAGATGCTCCGTCGGCTTGGTCATCATCAGGTACAAATAAAGGCGCTGTATGTACATCTGTTGACGCGGCGTCGGAGCAAGTTCATATGCCGACTCCTGCAAAAATTCCCTATCAATGTCGGAGATGATGCCCCCTGTCGAGCCGCTCTTAGGGATGATACCGTCATTCACACCGATGAAAAAAAGTGCCTTCACCTCACACAGTCTTGTCCTTTCGATATCTCCGATCACGACCTTATCTACATTCTGCGGAATCGTTCCCACCTTAATCTCGGCAAAACCTGCGTCAAGAATATCCGCAAACTCCTTAAGCTCTAGCTCCTCATCTCCCAAAAGTCCGCAGATCTGCTCCAACAATTCCATGACAAGCCTGTAAATCTGAGCATACTCCTTTGCCTTCACCAAATCGCCCTGCTCCGTAAAATACTGTTCATACGCTATCAGTTTTTCTTCAATGGACGCATTGACAATAAAATCATACAGCGCTTTTACCAGCGCTTTTCCTGTTGCTTTTTTCTCTGATTTTATCTGAACCAGCGGCTCTAGCATCAGCACGATCCTCTCCCTGACAGCATTGAGCTCATCAAGCGCTGCCGCCACTTCGTCCTGCTTTTTTCTGCGTCTGGTAAACTTTTTGGTCCAGACCTTCTTGCCTCGTATACCCATTGTGAGACAGTAATTCTCCAGCTTGTCTGTCTCATCAGGCGTCACTCCCGCCATGCCACAGCGCAAGAAATGAAAGACCGATTCATATGAGTATTCTTGTATGGCGACCAACAATGCACTTCGGATAAACTCGATGAAAGGATTTAACACCAACTTGTTTGTCTGGTCTAAAAAGTAGGGAATATCAAAGCGGCCAAACATTTCCCGCGCCAGAAATCCATACCGTTCCAAATCTCCCGTCACGACCGCGATATCGCGATAGCAATACTTTTTCTCACGCACAAGCCTGCGGATTTCAAGACACACCTGCCGCAGCTCCTCCTTGGGCGCGGACGCTTCAAAGATATGGATGCTCTCCTGCTGTCCCTTGTATTCCTGTATAGGATATCTAAAGAGCGCGCGCTCAAGATGTGACAACCCTGCATTGTTCCGGTAGCGATAGACCACTGTATCTGTGATCCGCTCATCTGGTTCCCGTCTGACGCCTGCTTCCCTGCAAAGCCGGTCAAGATCCTGTATCGTCTTTTTGCTCAGATGAAACAGCTTTTGCTCCCCATCCTGCACATACGCGTTCTCCTCCACCCCCATTGTCACCGTCACGATCAGCTCCTGCGCCAGAACCATCAATTCCTGCATGACATTGTACTGCACTGGGGTAAAGCCGGTAAATCCGTCGAACACAATCACGCTGCCCCTCACAACCTTAGACCGCGGCAGCACTTTCCTCAGCAAATCCAGCGTCTCCTCTGTCGTAATGTAGCGCTCATTAATATAATTGAGGAATCCCTGATACAACCGATGCAAATCCTTTAATTTATAGGCAAGCGCATTTCTTCTGGCGGCATATTCGCATAATTTCTCCACCTCTTTCGTGCCAAGACCATACTGCATAAATTCGGACAACGCAGACTTAACCTCGCTGATATAGCCAGGTTTGCGAATATTGCGCTTCATGACGCCAAGCTCCTCCTCAAGTCCTGCCGCCACACGCCGCAGCACCAGACTTTTCCCGGTGTCATCAAGCACCGGCTTGTCATTGCCGCCCACCTCCTCAAAGATTCGATGGGACAATCTGCCGAAGCTGAGCACATCGATATTCATAATTCCCTTGTTCGGATGGCGCCTTACCATTTCTAGCTGTGTCTGCATCGTAAACTGATCTGGCACGACGATCAGATAGTTGACGTGCGGATTCGCCATCGATTCGCGGATAATGTGATCGTAGAGCTGATAACTCTTGCCAGCGCCTGATGCACCGATGTAAAACCGTAATCCCATTTGTACCTCCATATTTCTATTCACACGAACTCCCATCTGCATGCTTTGGCAGACGTACAAATCAGGATGGTGAAATTTTATATTTCACACGAACTCCCATCTGCATGCTTTGGCAGACGTATAAATCCAGATGAGAAATATCGTATTTTATATATTCATAATTTCTCTTCACAATAGTCTAGCATAATGACGGATAAAATGGTAGACTATAATATGAAAAGATTTACGAATATAAAAGGAGAATAATGGAATGAACAACCAACAGAACAGTTATGAAAAACGCAGTGAAGTGCCCAGAGAACACACATGGGCTACAGAGGACCTCTATGCAAATGATGCAGACTGGAAAAAAGATCTGGAGAAAGTCAAGGAACTGCTCCCACAGATTGAATCCTTTCGCGGAAAACTTGGCACAAGCGCCGACAGCCTGCTTGACTTCTTAAAGCTTCAAGACGAGATCATTGTGCAGATGGACAAATTCGCAAACTATTCACTCCGAAAAGCAGATGAGGACACCAAAAACACGACATATCAGGGATACAAAGACCAGACAATGAGTGTCTGCGTGGAGATTTCTTCTGCCCTGTCCTTCGCAGAACCCGAGATTCTCGAAATATCTGAGGACACGCTCAATACATTTTATGAACAACAACCCGGACTGTCACAATATAGAAGATGCCTGAATGATATCCTCAGAAAAAAAGCACATATCTTAAGTGACGTAGAGGAAAAAATTCTCGCAGCCGCAGGAGACCTCGCACAGTCGCCGGAAGATATCTTCGGTCTGCTCAACAATGCGGACATGACCTACGAATCGGTGACAGACATCGAGGGAAACCGTCTTGCCGTAACCCAAGCAAGCTTTATCCCACTGATGCAAAATTATGACAGAAATGTCAGAAAAGACGCTTTCGAATCTCTGTACAAGACCTATGACGAGCACAAAAATACTGCTGCTGCAATCCTTTCCGCACAGATGAAACAGCTCAATTTTTTTGCAAAAATGCGCAGGTACAACAGCCCTCTCGAGGCGGCGCTCGACCAGACCAATGTGGCACCACAGGTATACTATAACCTGATCGAAGCAGTACACGAAAATATGGAATCTATGTACAAGTATGTGCGCCTTAGAAAAAAACTATTAAAAGTTGACGCTCTCCACATGTACGATCTGTATGTACCAATGGTGTCAGACGCCGAGCGTAAGATTTCATTCACAGAGACCAAGGAAAACATCCGCGAAGCCCTCGCAGTGCTCGGTGAGGACTATGTGGCACTCCTCGACGAAGGATTTCATAACCGCTGGATTGACATCTATGAAAATACCGGAAAGCGCAGCGGCGCCTACTCCAGCGGATGCCGTGTTCATCCCTATATACTCCTGAACTACAAAAATAATCTCGACGGCGAATTTACGACAGTTCATGAGATGGGACATGCCCTGCACTCCTATCTCTCCAACAAAAATCAACCTGTCGTAGACGCAGACTATGTAATCTTTGTGGCAGAAGTAGCCTCCACCTGCAACGAGGCGCTGTTGATGCAGCACCTCCTTAAAAAGACCACGGACAAGAAAGAGCGGGCATACCTGATCAATTATTTCCTTGAACAGTTCAGAACGACACTCTACCGCCAAACAATGTTTGCAGAGTTTGAGCTGAAGATGAGCCAGATGGTACAAAATGGCGAGAGCATCAACTCCGAATCCGCATGCCGCGTGTACCATGAGCTGATTGATCTGTACTTCGGAAAGGATATCGTGCATGATTCCAAGATTGATCTGGAATGGGCTCGCATCCCTCACTTCTTCTACAACTTCTATGTATATCAGTACGCTACAGGCTTCTCTGCTGCCATCGCACTCTCTCAGAAAATATTAAGCGAGGGTGCCCCTGCGGTGAAAGCATACAAGGAAAGCTTCCTAAGCGCCGGGTGTTCGAAAGATCCTGTATCGATCTTAAAGGATGCAGGCGTTGATATGTCCACGAAAAAGCCTGTCGAGGAAGCATTGAAACTCTTTGACAGCCTGATCGACGAGATGGAAGAATTAATGCGATAAAAAAATCCCTGTCCGTCTATCATTGACGGACAGGGGCTTTTTCGTTCGCGCCCTGTTTGCGCTGTAGAATTATCCTTTCAACCTTTTCTTTCACATAGGACAATTCTTCGGGTGAACAGAAATCAATGCCCTGCTGCTCCTCCTCCGCTAACAAAAGCTGTTGTAAAAGCTGTAGCAGATGCGCGAGCTCGATATCCATCTTGCGCAATAGCTCTGCCTCCTCAGTGCGGTCGAGCACTGCATAAATCTGATACTGCGCCGCCGGAAGCTGGTATGCGTCAAATGTGCGGATGCCCGCCTGCGTCTCACGGCGCATACGCGTATATGTCTGGTGAACTTCATCCTCCTCCCCCGGCAAAAACAGTGTGCACAGCTGCCCGGAGGACAGCGAATCTTCCATACCAGTCAGCTTGAGAAAAAATGCGTTCGCATAACACAGTCTGTTGTCCCGGTCTAGGACAACATAACCGCAGGGTGTATGATCAAAAACTGCCGCCTGCATCTGCTGCGCCGTAACAGCGTCCGACAAAGTGTCCATCGTCAGTACCGCATCTTTCCTGATATCGGACAGACTGTCATCATGCAGCTGCCGGACAAGCAGCGGCTGCTGGCACATCGGTCCCTTCTCCAATCTTCCCTCCGCGAACTCTTCCGTCGGAATCTTTGAAAACGCTGCGACGATCGCCGCATCGAGCTGGCTCCCGCTGACGCGGTGCAGCTCCTCCATCGCAGTCTCCCGCGATAAAGCTTTGCGGTAGGAACGGTCTGTCGTCATCGCATCGTAGGTATCGGCAACAGCCAAAATGCGGCTTCCAATAGACAGATACTCCTTCTCAATACCGTCTGGATACCCTCGTCCATCCAGCCGCTCATGATGATGGCGTATCATTTCGCAGATCTCCTCCAGATTGACAACGCCGTCCAGCATGTCACACGCAAGCTCGGGATGCATCTGTATCGTGTGAAATTCACTGTCACTGAGGCGCCCTGGCTTATTGATAATCTGTAGCGGAATCTTCACCTTTCCCAGATCGTGCAGCAATGCTGCCAACGATATATGAAAAATCTCCGTCTCTGTCATGTGAAGCTGCCGCGCAATCTGCGTCGCGTAGGCACAAACATTTTTGGAGTGAAGCGCTGTGTAGGAATCCTTTGCCTCGATCAATCCAACCAGCACACGCACTGCCTCCTCCACATCCTCCTGATACTGAGCACGAATGAGGCGCTCTTCTGTGCGGTTGACCATGATTTCCAGCAGATACTTATGCGCTGCCGCAGTATCACAAAACAGCGGAACCGCATAGTCATCAATATAGCGGATGCTTCCGTCCGGCAGGACATCTTTTCGCTGTAGCAACGCTGGCTTCCCAGTCTCCAACGCCTGCTCGACTGCGCAGTACGCACATTGATTTCCCGCATTGGAAATGTTGTAGCAGACTTCCCCGATCGTCTTCTCCCGCTCCAGTCTGCGCAGCTTTAGGAAGCTGTCATTGACATAATGTATCCTGTATTGGTCATCCATAATAATATAGGCAATCGGCGTCCGCTCGATCAGTGTATGAATCAGTGTCCTATCCGCCTGAAAAGCTTGTCTCTCCATTCCTTGCGCCCTCCTTTGTTCACGTTTCCTTTATTATATCTGAAAACGCTGCATTTGTACACACTTTTTGATTCATCACAAATCCATATAAAAATCCATATGAGAGAGGCCGTATTTCATGAGTCTATTGATGTCACTGCCACACCAGGCCCGCAGCCCCTATAATACCTGCCTGGTTTCCATTCTCCGCGACAACCGCCCTCGGCACATACGCTACAGTATTGCCAAAACAGTTCGCCCGCAGATATTGGTTGAGCGGCTCGGTCAGCTTCTCGCCTTGCGCGCACACCCCTCCGCCGAGCACAATCAGATCTGGACGGAAAATATTCGCCAGATCGGTGATGCCGTCCGCCAGATACTGAATGTAATTGTCCACTAGTATCCTGCCGCAGCGATCGCCGGCGTCAGCCGCATCAAACGGCACTTTTGCATTCATTTTTTCCAGATCGTTGTCACACAGCGCCCAGAGCATTGAATCAGGATGCTCTGATGCCATCTGCTTTGCGTCGTTGATCAGTGCCGTCGCGGAGGCATATGCCTCGAGGCAGTCAGCTCTGCCGCAGGTGCATCGGCGTCCCTCGGAGCCGCACTTTACATGTCCGAGCTCCGCGCCGCCGGGATGTCCGCCCTCAAAAATTTTCCCATCGATCACGATGCCGCCGCCGACACCAGTGCCAAGCGTCAGAAAAATTGCATTCTGGCAGCCCTTTGCCGCGCCGCGCAGCACTTCGCCAAGGGCTGCACAGTTCGCATCATTCTGCACAAAAACAGGAACGGCAAGATATTTTTGCAGCTCCTTGGCAATCGGGACATTATCCCAGCGGATGTTGTTGGAATAGAGCACCACGCCATTTTTGCTGTCAATGGTCCCCGGACTGCCAACGCCGACACCATCGCAGTCTGCCACCTTCAAACCGTTTTGGGCAAGCAGCGCTAACGCTGTCTCTCCCATATCCGCAATCACTTCTCCATAAGGCCGTTCGGCGTTGGTCGGTATGGATGTCTGTGTGAGTATTTCATAGGACTTGTTTACAATTCCAATTTTCATAGCGGTTCCGCCAAGGTCAATGCCGACCGCCACCTTTTTTACTGTCTCTGACATAGTTGTCCCCCATTCTCTCACAGCCCGCATCGATCTGTGCGGCGCAATGCTGCACAAGGCAGATTGCGCGCACGGACCCGCGGGCTGTGACGATTTATGATTGAATTAAATTGGCTGTCTTAATCGAGTGTATCCTCCAAGCCATACACTTCGACTTCATAGATTCTCGCTGCACTGTCGCTTCCCTGTGTCGGCTTGTTGATGACAAGCTTGACAAACTGTGCATTCACAGGCGTGAACGCATCGTGCGTCGTGCCTAACGTGTTTCTGGTCACACTGCGCATCTCCTCAAAAGAAATACCATCCTCGCTGGTGTAAATTGCATAAGACTTCGTGTTCATATCAGCGCCCTCACCGCCTGCCTCTGCATGGTAGACATCGACAGCGCTCACTGCCTTGACTGCTCCGAGATCAAGTGTGATTTCATGCGGCGCACTTCCTGTCGCACACCACTTCTTTGTCACATCGCCGTCCACAGCAAACTGCGGAGCCTCATTTTCATTGACATAGGCATCCGCCTCGGTGCCTGCGCCCTGTGAAAGCAGTACCAGCCCGTCTGCTGCCTTCTGTGTGATCACAATGTAGCCCTCCTTGGCAGACTCGCTGCTGCCAGACGCATTTTCTGCCTTTACAGAGACAGGATATACGCCTTCCTCCGCGTAGGTGACAGATACGCTGTCTCCCTCTGCGCTCTCCTTGTCCGCGCCTGTGAGTGTCCATGTCACCTTCTCTGTATTCTGTGAGCACAGGCTTTGGAAGGTGATGGTCTCACCCGGTGCCGCCAGCGTGAGATCCGCCGTAAAGGCTGCCTTTGGAATGCTGTTGTCTGGCCACTCCATCGTCGTTGTCGCACTGGTGCCCTCCACGAACAGTGCATTCACAGGAACTACCTCAAAAGCGGACTGTTTCGCCTCGCCTTCCCGAGGGAGTGTGTTGACATAGAAGTTATTCGTGTTGGATACACCTAACAAAGACTTCGTGTTGTCCTGGTTGATGCGGTATACTTCATAGTAATTGCTCAGAACATCGCTGTCCCATGACAGGCGCACGCCCGCATACATGCCATCCTCGTCAAACTCTGTGTCAAGCACCTTGAGATTGCTCACCGCGGCAGTCTTTTCAGAGCCTGCTTCCATCATTGTAATATTTCCAAAGCGGAACTGCAACGAGCCGCTATCTGCGCCGGGTGTCAGCCTGTAAGAAATATTTCTGACAGTCTTTCCAGCAAGATCTGTCGTCTGATAGGTGACTGTCGTCCACGCATCCTGAACCTTTTTGTCGCCCTCCAGCACCAGCTCAGAACCGTCATCCAAGGTCAGAACCGCATCCAATGCCACCTCTGCGCCTTTCGCCCGCGCGGTAGTGGTAAACGTCATGTTGTCCGGTACTGACAGGTCTGCACTGTACAGTTTGATGGTGGACGGCACGCCCTGCTTTACAGAACCGCGCAGAATCATGCTGGTTCCGCCATAGTACGCATCGCCTACATCAAGGTCTGCCGCCAGTTTGTTGCCCTCTCCATCCTCGATGATATAGCGGTATGTCGGAAGCATATCGGAAATACTGCGGTTATTCCAGTCGAGCATACTGATCAGCTCACCATTTTTATAAAAACCATATCCGTTTCCAGTAGAGAAGTTCGTCACAAAGGGCAATGTCGTCAGTGCGGTACGCTCCACAACATAAGTGGAGACACCTCTCCAGTCCGTATCGCCCTCCGCCTCAACATCTGCGGATGGGTCGCCTTTTGCATTGACCCACAATTTATTCTCCCGCTTCCAAAACTCCTGAATCATGTCCGTGGAAAAATAAGTCCAGCTCGGGCAGTACAGACCTAGTGAGGTGTAAGTTCCGCCGTCGGGCTTTTCAAACAAATTCCATTTAATCGGAGTGTCGTAACCGTTGCTCTGTATATCGACGCCCGCATATAAATCATACGGATCGATCTGTTTCTCCTCCGCCAGCTCTGCGGAAGTTTTGAGCAGCTCCTCGGGCGCGAGGGAGTCCGTTGTCCACCAGAAGTTTAAGAACATGGAATCCGCCACGGAATTCCCCTCTGCATCTTTCATGTATGGCGCATTTTTCTCAGTGAGTGCATTCTGCCAGTCCATTTTGCCGTCGATTGTCATCGAATCATAATAAATCAGCTCCATGTCCGGCGCCTGCTGTTTAAAATACGAGAGAAATTCCTGCATTCTGACAGCATGGTCCTCTGTCAGCACTTTTCCGCCTGACGCGCCTGTTGACTGACCGCCGCCCTCGACATCAAACTTATCAAGATACTCCGAGAGCGCTTCCTCCTCCGCAGTCTCCTGATTGATAAACCATCCGTCAAATCCATAGAGCTGCGCCACTTCAATCAGTTTATCCACAACAGGATAGGTGCCGTCCTCGCGCTTCTGCAAAAGATCGTCAAGCCACTCGATTTTGCCGCCGTGTGCTGCCTGCGGCATAAACACTGTTCCGATGACCTTTACGCCGTTCTTGTGCCCTGCGTCCACGACATCGGGACTCGGGGCAACAATGATGCCTTCACCGGACGAACCACCCCAATATACAAGCGTATCCACATACTGCCAGTATGTAAAGGCATTTGCCTCCGCCTTGTTCAGTCCATGCGGCGCGTTTCCGCTGGTGCTGGCATTCATGATGGAGATAGACATGACTTTGGTATCCTTGTTCTGTGTGGCATTCACAGGCTCTAACACTTCGAGATCTGCACGCTCTGCGAGCGGTACGGTGCTGACATTGAATATAAAGTCCTCATCCTCATCCGCGTTCCACTCTAGGAGCTGTGCCGGAAACCAGTAGGATGCCTCCGGCTGGCGGTTCATGGTCAGTTCCTTGTTGTCGTTCTCTCCTGTAACAGTGTATTTCGATGTGGGCTGCTGTTCTGTGTCCGTCTCTGGCTCCGCGGGTGTCTCTGTCGTGATCTCTGTCTGGACAGGCGCCTGTGTCTCCGGCTGTTGCGGATCTGTGTTATTTTTTCCGCCGCATGCTGCCAAACTAAATGTCATGACCGCTGCCAGAATAATGCTCATAATCTTTTTGCTATATTTTTTTCTCTCTATCATACTTGTGTCTCCTTTTTCAACAATGCTGCGCATCCTTCTCTTTGTATACCATTCTTATTGCGGCAATTTGCAGCATTGGGCTGCCATAAGTTCACGCATTGGGGTAAAGGGCTGTCAGAAAGAAATTTTCGGACAATACTACAATCCGACAGCCCCGCATCTAAATAATATCGCGTTCTTTGTAATACGGATTAAACCACCTTCACTGTCACCACTTCATACGGTTTGAGCACCACCTCAATCTCTTTTCCTGTCACAGCTGCCTCGCTCTCTGTCTCCTCGAGCAGATTACAGATATAAGCCTTCTCAAAGGCGGCGTTCACAGTCAGCTTTGTCTTGGTGTAGGCATTCTCCGACTCATACATACGAATGACAGTTCCTTTGCCGTCCTCGGCATTTTTAATGGTCTCGACAACGACGTTTGCGTGCGCTACAGAGGCATAAGAAAATGCTTCCTTCGCCGCTGTCTTAGTCTGTACGAACAACGGCTGGTTGAGCTTATACGCTTCTGCCACGGTGCCTGCTGCGCGCCAGCCCTCCGCATGAGGATAAATCGCGTAGGTAAACTCATGCTCCTCCTGATCGGTTGTCGGGTTTGGCTCAGTTCCTGATTTAATCAATGTCAGCGCCATATTCGAATCCTTGACAGAATGCCCGTACTTGCAGTCATTGAGCAGGGAGACGCCGTAATGTCCCTCTGACAAATCCATCCACTTCTGTCCGCAGCTCTCAAAGCGCGCCACATCCCAGCTTGTGTTCTGGTGCGTCTTGCGGGTCAGGTTGCCAAACTGCACGTCGAACGCCGCCTCGTCTGTGTGCACTGCCACTGGAAAATGCACCTTCAACAGCGTCTGATGTTCTTTCCAGTCCACATAGGTCACAAACTCGATTCTACGGCTGTCCGCATAGAAAATAATATTCTGCTGGATTGTGGACTGCGATGCCTTTCTCGTGATTTCGAGCACCGCACGCACCGCACCGATTTCTGTCCATTCCATGTGCTCTACGGTGTCCACATCCCAGTATTTTTCTGTATAATAAATATCAATGTCCCAGTTGTCAAAATAAATCGGCTTATCCTCGTACATGCGCAGCAGGTTTGCGCGCTGTCCCTCCTGAATTACCTCGCGGTCATTCTCCTTGTCGTAAATGCTGGTGAACATGCCCTGTTCGTCAAGTTTAATCCGGTAAAACGGCGTTTCCAGCTCGTAGTCCCCTGCAAGTGTGAACGGTGTCTTATCCTCTGCCGCGGTCTGGCTGACCTTGAAGGACTTGTAGCCCTTTGAAGGGAGATTGCGCACATATGCCACGCTGCCGCTTCCGTCTCCTGTTTTCTGGATTGGATAGCAGATGCCGTCCGCATCCACAAGCGCACTGCCTTCAAGCGCACCTAGATTGACGATATCATCACGCACCTGTCCTGTCGTGTTGAAAATGGTGATATCCTCTCCGCTTCCTGCGATTGCCCTGCTGCGCTCCGCGGTCAGCTCTGCAAGCTGCTTAGCAAGCGCTGTGTACTCCTGCTTTGTGACCTCATAGACCTCATGAATGGACGAGCCGGGCAAAATATCGTGGAACTGGTTCAAGAGCACGAGCTTCCACATGGCATCGAGCGTCTCCTGCGGATAGCCCATTGTCTGCTGCGTCAGGACGGACAACAGCTCCAAATCCATCAGTCCAAGCTCGGATTTGCGGTTTGCGCGCTTGTTTCTTGCCATCGAGGTCAGTGTTCCTCTGTGATACTCGAAGTACAGCTCTCCTTCCCAGACCGGAAGCCGTTTACTGCCGCCGACACGCTCCTTCAGCTCATCAAAGAAAGTCCGCGCAAACGCCTGACGCACTTTGGGGATTCCCTTGACGCCTTTTTCCATACGAATCGAGGTCTCGAGCATTTCTCTTGTCGGGCCGCCGCCGCCGTCGCCATATCCGTAAGATATCAGAATATCATTGTTGATATCCTTGTTCTGGTAGCGCATCCAGCCGCCCATGATCGCATCGGGATGCAGCATTCCATTGTAGGTTGTAAAGAAGTCCTTGATTGGCTGGTGGACGCCCAGCGTCGTGATCAAGTGTGTCAGCACCTCAGAGCCGTCGATTCCTCTCCACATCATTGTATCGTAGGGAATCTTGTTGAACTGGTTCCAAGCAAGCTTTGTCGTCATAAAGTAGTCAATGCCGCACTTTTTCATAATCTGTGGCAGTGCACCGGAGTAGCCAAACACGTCGGGCAGCCACAGAATGCGGTTATCCACGCCAAACTCCTCCTTGAAAAAGCGCTTGCCATGCATGAACTGGCGCACGAGCGACTCGCCCGATGTCAGGTTGCAGTCCGCCTCAACCCACATGCCGCCCTCCGGCTCCCAGCGTCCCTCCTTGATGCGCTCCTTCGCTTTCTCATAAAGCTCAGGATAGCGCTCTTTTAAGAAGGCATAGAGCTGCGGCTGGCTTGACATAAACTTGTAATTCGGATATTCCTCCATCAGTTTCAGCACAGTCGCAAAGCTGCGCCCTGTCTTTTCCCTTGTCTGCGCGACAGTCCACCACCATGCGACATCAATGTGCGTGTGGCCGATACACGTCGCGATGACGTCCTGATAGCCTGCCATCTCGTCATACAGTGCCTTGTCAATATAGTCGGACGCCTCCTGCAGCGTGCGGTAAAATTCGTCGGAGTACGGCGTGCGCAAGTCGAGATAATTGACTGTATTGTTCAGAATTTCCGTGATGTCCTTGCGGTTCTTGTCGTCCTCCTCCATTCTCGTAAATGCCGCGAGCGGCACCCACAAATCATAGTAGAGCTTCTCGATCAGCGGGTCGATTTCCTGCATCTCGACAATCAGGTTAAACTCTGTGTGCAGAATGCCCGTGTACGACTGCAAGCCAAGCTCGAGCACATCGCCTGCCTTTGCCGCTCTCGCAAGCAGCACATCGCGGTGGTTCATGTCAATTCCCTGAAGGACTTCCCCGTTCACAAACAATAAGAACTGCGGATTTTTCGCGTCGTCCCACTCATCAATCTGTGTGCGCACATGCAGCCACATGGGTTTTCCATCAAACTCCTTTGGCACCTGATACGTTGTCTTAAACCAGTAATGGCGGTCCTTTCCATACCAGTGCATATGCTGGCAGTCAAACTCTTCCCACGCCGCCGCGTCTGCCTCCGCTTCCTCCGGGCGGATAAAGTTACCTTCCTTGTACTTCCAGTTATCAATCTCAAATTTCTGCTTCACCTTTAATTTTTTGAGTTCCTCGCAGATTACATTCACTCTCTTATCCAAAAAATGCATAAATTTTCCCTCCAATTTCAGTTCTGCATTATGCTGTTTTTATCATGATTTCCGGCGCAGTCTGTCTGCATACCAGAATATGATCTCTGCAATGTGGTGCAGATCTCCCTCTCTCCCAATCTTGCGCCACGCTTCCTTGAATGCCATAAACCACCGTTCTATCCGTCCTGCGAGCGCATATGTCTGCTCCAGGCTCAGCGCGGTTCCATGTTTTTCATGGACAAGCACCGCACCGACTTCATTCCAGAGCCGCACCGCCTCGGTTGTCAGTGTAAACAGCCCCACAATCTCACGCGCCTGTTCGTCCATAGAGACAGCTGTGCGCTTCATCTGTATGGTGAGTTTGCGCAGCGCCGTATCCGCCTCGTCCACCATCCTGTCCGCTGTGGCGGCAGCTGTCAGCAGAAGCGGTGGCAGCTCTTCTTCTGTGAGCTTAAACACACGTTTTCTTGCCGTCTTTTCGTAGTAGACCACGACATCCCGCCAGCCAAACAGAGAATGTTCGGGCACCTTTGCCAGAATATCTACTGTCTGCCCCGTGGTGTCACCGTACTCAAGCATCGAAATCTGCCTGTTGATCTCGTCAAAAGCGATTTCCTCCTGGTTCCATGAAAAAGCCGCTCCATAAATCATTCCAGGCACCGAAAATGCCGGATGGTTTACATGCCCGAAATCACCCCAGTCGGTGTTCAGGATGCCCTCCGCGTGATATTGGTGCGCATACCCGCACATCCTGACAATGTTCTTATATGAATTATGAATCAGATTAATCCACTGATTCCAGCCGCCGACACCGGGGCACAGATACTGCACTGCGCCTGCCTGCGCCATAGCATGACAGGAATCCACAGACTGTTCCGGCGCATATCCCCAGGTGAGGCACAGGGTATCCTGGGGCAGCTGCGCGATCAGTTCTGGCTTTCGACAGATAATATCCCCGAAAAACTGTACCCTTTTACCACGACTGTGCAGGAAATCACACAGCTCTTTGACATGGTTGATGTACATCTGGTCCCTGCCAATCCGCTCTGCCGTCTCACGAGACTTTTCACAGCCAAGATCAAAGGTCTCATCTGCGCAGATGTTGAACTTTTGGGAGGTGAACAGCGCCCCATACTCAGCGAGCATATTTTTGATGAGCGGCAGCGCCCGCTCGTCGGTCGTGTCGATGGTGTGCTGTGCCATCCTGTCCCAGAAGGAAAAGTCTGCGTTCCATGAATTACTGCGCTCACAGAGATCTCCATAGCTGCGCGTGGAGAGCAGCTTGTAGAGATGTCCGAAGCTTGCCAGCGCGGGCACCAGTTCTATGTGAAGGCTGCGGCAGTACGCCTCCAATTCGAGAATCTCCTGCGCCGTCAGCGGTGTCTCGTCCCGCCACATCTCTGTGAGGTCACGAAACAGATAGGTGTGCTCTACATAGAGTTGAAACTCATTGATTTTATAACGGCTAAGACGGTCTGCGATCCCTTTTAAATAAGGAAGCGACAGCACACGTCCCCTTGTCTCGTCCAGAAAATATCCGCGCTGCGAAAGATCTGGCGCATCATGAACTTCGACGCATTCGAGCACACCGCCGCACTGTCTGATCATCTGACACAAAGTTTGCACTCCGTAGAGGACTGCTGCCCCGTCACCGCCCGCGATGATCAATCCATCGGGCGCAATCTCAATCTGATATTCCTGCGCGGAATAGCTTGCTGAATCTACCGTCAGAAAGATGTCCCCTTGGCGTTGTTTTCCTCTGAGTATCGCGCACGTCATTCCAGTGTATTTCCTGATACAGGCTTGCAGCACAGCCGCATAGACTGTACCGTTTTCATGCATATTCTCGTCTATCACAAGAACGCTATCCCAGCTAATTTCATAAATTCCCTGCTTTTTTTCAAGCTTTTTCGGCTTTGGAAGCAAAATCATTTTTAAGTCCTTTCTGTCCATTTGTCACCGTTTTGAAAAGGCTGCCGCAAAAAATATTCCAGCAATCGCTTTTCATTTCTTGCGGCAGCCTGTCTTTTCACTTATGCGTTTAGATTTCAGAATCCATATACGCGATGAGACGGTCTGCTGTCGTGAATGCCAGTCCGGTCACTGTGTCTGCACAGCCATAGTAGATTGCAATCCTTCCCGTCGCCGCGTCCGTGAGCGCCGCACACGGAAATACCACATTCGGTACATCCCCGACACACTCATACAGTTCATGAGGTCCCAAAATATAATTCTTTGTTCTCTTTCGTACTTTCCAAGGTTCATCCAAATCCAGCAGCGCACAGCCCATTCGATAGACAAAGCCATTGCAGGTGTTGATCACACCGTGATAAATCAAAAGCCAGCCCTCGCTTGTCTCAATCGGCACACTTCCCGCACCAATCTTTGTGCACTGCCATGCCGAGGCATCACCCTTGATGGTCCCCATCACATAGCGGTGACAGCCCCAGTATTTTAAATCCGGGCTTTCGCTCAGGAAGATATCCCCAAACGGCGTATGCCCGTTGTCACTCGGACGGCTGAGCATGTAGTAGTTGCCCTGAATCTTGCGCGGAAACAGCACGCCATTGCGGTTGAACGGCAAAAATGCATTTTCCAGTTGGTAAAAAGTCTGAAAGTCAAAGGTATAACCTACTCCGATGGTCGGGTATTCATGGTAGCCATTGCACCATGTGATATAAAACCGATCTTCGATAAAACATACTCTTGGGTCGTATCGGAAATCCCGCTTCGCCACCTCAGGGTGCGCCCCCTGAAAGGCAATCGGCTCGTCGGAAATCTCCCAGTGAACGCCATCTTTGCTGAATCCTGTAAAAATATCCATGCTGATCGACTTGCTGTCGCAGCGGAACACGCCCGCAAATCCATCTCCAAAAGGTACAACTGCACTGTTGAAAATACTGTTGGAATTTTTTGTTGCAAACCGCTCGATGATCGGATTTCCATCATAGCGCCACAGGGGCAGCTTTTCCGTTCCCTTTGGCTCCTGCCAAGGGATGTTTGGCAAATCCTTTCCGATGATTTTGATTGTGGCTTTCTCTGTCATAATGAACTATCACCTGCCATTTCTTGATTATTATTTGGCTGCCATATACTCGTCAACCTGTTTCTGTGCTGCATCCAATACATCCTGCCATCCAGCTTTCATGAGTTCTTCTTTAATCTTAGGCACTGCCACTGCCGGGTCCTGCACACCAGTCATGACCTCACTGCGGTAACGCATCCAGATTTCGCGGCAGTTTGCCAGCTTATCTGACACTTCTGTCGTGTCGAATGTAAATCCAAGCATAACGGAAGATACTGCCTGCTCATTTAATTCCTTAATCTCATCCCACTGGTTGTACTCATCTGTGTCTACCTGTGTTACTGTAAAGTAAGAAGCCTGTGTGTAGCCTGCCATTGCCCAGTCGTTGTTGATCTTGTGTGCCTTGCCGTCTGCTGTGTACTCGAAGTTTACGCCTTCCTCGCCATAGTAGAACATGTCGCGCAGCTTTGTGTCTGTGTTGATCAGATCAAGGAGCTGCAAGCATTTCTCAGGATACTTTGTATTGATAGAAACCATGTTCAAAGAACCGCGCACGGTCTCATTGGAGAGGATGGTGTCGCCTACCTTCTGAACCGCTACGTCCTTGCCCATCTGAGGCCCCCATGAAGTGATACCTGCGGACTCCCAGCCCTGCGCTACACGCCACATATTGTATACACGTGCCTCAGATAATGTAGCCGCGTCAGGGTTGATGATCCCCTTCTTATACCAATCATGCAGTGTCTCTAATGCTGAGTAGATATCAGGCTCTTCCAGCGTGAAGCATACTTTTGCGTCTGCATCGTCATAGCGCACGCCAAGGATCTGTGTGCCGGCGCCAATCTGGTCATACACGTCGAAAATATAGTAAACGCCGTCATTTTTCGTGTAGACTGGATAGTCGTTTTTGTCTGCTTTTAAGGTCTCAAAAATTTCCGTCAGGGACTCAATTTCTGTGAGGGAAGCAAGATCTAAATCATACTCCTCAACCAGCTCCTTATCCCATACCGCATAGTTGGAAATCGAGCTGTCCTTGTAGGTCGGCACGCCGTAAATCCTGTCTTTTACTTTGACACCATCCCAGTATTTATCTGGCATGAGCTGCTTTAAGCCCGGCATATTGGCGTCAATCATATCTGTGATGTCATAGTACGCGCCAAGGTTAATGTCTGCGATATAGTTGTTGCCGTTTCCAAAAATAATATCATACGGCTCATTGGTGCTGACAATGATATTGCGGCGTTTGTCCCAGTCTCCCCAAGGGATGACTTCCATGTCCAGGCTGACACCCACTTTGTCACCGATATACTCGTTGACCTTTGTAATCCATGAATCGTAGTTGGTAGGCATACCGTTTCCGATTGTCACCCACTTGAGCGGAACAATCTCACCGCTTCCGTTGTCCTTTGATGACGAGCTGCTCTGGCTGCCAGAGGACGCTGACTGATTACCGCCATCTGTTCCAGCGCTGCTGTTATTGTTGCCGCCTCCGCCGCCACAGCCTGTAAGCATTCCCATTGTCATCACTGCTGCAAGACCTGCTGCCAATACTTTCTTATACTTTTTATGACTCATAATAAATCCTCCTATTTAAGCTGCGCATACCCCCGCCGCGCACTTTGCGCCAGCGTCCGGGGTACGCTGTTTTACAAGTTTTACTCTTTGACAGAACCAATTGTCAAACCAGAGATAAAGTACTTCTGGAAAAACGGATAAGTACATGCAATCGGTACGATAATGACGATTGCAATCGCCATGCGGACACTCTCTGTCGGCATCGACAGCTTGTATTCCTGCATGGAAAGTCCACCATAGGGATTGTTCGCGATATACTCGATATTTTTCTGCATCTGGTTCAACAAAGACTGCAAAGTCTGAAGCTTGGTGTCTTGAATGTACAGTGATGCCTGAAACCAGTCATTCCAGTAGCCAAATGCCGCAAACATACCGATGGTCGCCATAACTGGCTTTGAAATCGGAAGTACAATCTGTGACCAGATACGGAACTGTCCCGCGCCGTCAATCTTTGCTGACTCAATGATGGAATCTGGCACTGTCGTTCTAAAGAATGTACGGCAGATGGTCACGCTGAACGCCGAGCATGCAAGCGGCAGAATCAGCGCCCAGATGCTGTTGTTCAAGCCCAAAATATTGCTTACGACTACATAGCTTGCCAGCATTCCGCCGTTGAATACCATCGGTATAAAAATCAGCCATGTGTAGACCTTTTTTAATTTGAAGTTTCTCCTAGAAACCACATATCCCATCGACGTGTTGAGCGCGATGGAGATGATCGTGCCGACAATCGTCACCAGCACGGACATAAATGCCGCGCGCAGGATTGTCAGGCGCTCATTCCACAGAAATTCATACGCCGCATTGGACAGCGCCTGTGGAATCAACTGATATCCATTTTGACGGATTGCCTCCTCATCAGTGATGGATATCGAAAATACAAACAACAGCGGAATCACGCACATAACTGCCAAAATCAGAAACACGATGTTGAACACAATGTTGGTCGATGTCTTGATCTGATTCAAGGATTGTCCGCTTTTTTCCTGTTTCGCCACGTGACACACCTCCTTCTATATAATCCTGTTCTCGTTGTCAATCTTGCTCACAATCCAGTTTGCCAGCAGAATCGTCGCACAGCTACAGATTGCCTGGAAGAACGAAGCTGCCGCCGTCTGTCCGATCGGCGCTGTGGACTGAATCGCCATGTAGATGTATGTGTCAAATGTCGATGCCGTCGTGTACAGCGATGCGGGCAGCTGTCCTGTAACCTGATAAAACAGACCGAAATCCGAGTTAAAGATTTTGCCGCAGTCCAGAATCAGCATCATGACAAAGACGGGCTTGATGGCTGGCAGTGTGATATGTTTTGCCTGCTGCGCCTTGGTTGCACCATCCATGACTGCCGCCTCGTAGAGTGACGGGTCAATTCCGGTGATACTCGCCAGATAGATGACCATACCATAGCCCATACCTTTCCATGTGTTGAGGAACACGATGATAAACGGCCAGTACTTGTTCTCCTGATACCACATGATGCGCTCGCCGCCCAGTGCGGTGATGATGCCGTTGATGTAGCCGCGCTCTGGTGTCAACAGTGCATAGACGAAATAGCTGACAACAACCCATGACATAAAGTAGGGAAGGAACATCATCGTCTGGTACACCTTAGACCCCCGCTTGTTGCGCATACTGCTGAGCATGAGCGCCCCTCCTACCGCAACGCTCGCGCTGATAATGATAAACGCGATATTGTAGAGAATGGTGTTTCTCAGAAGCATGGTGAACGAGTTGGATGTAAAGAAATATTTAAAATTTCCAAATCCCGCCCAATCGCTGTGCAGCAGGTTGTAGATAAAACCATGCCCGCCCGGCTGGAGCCTGTAGTTCTTAAATGCGATGATGATACCAAACATCGGCAGATAGGAAAAGATTAAGAACCATAACAGCGTCGGCAGTGACAGGGCGAACAACTCCGTGTCGTCGCGCGACCATCGTTTCCACCAGGGTTTGCCGTGGCGTATCCTCCCTCCGTCAGTCGTTTTGCGAATACCCATTTGCTTTACCTCCTTCTATTTATTTTTGTTAACGTCATATTAACATTTATAAATTTATGTGTCAACATATTTTAGCAATTTCATTATTTTACCTAACAAAACTATCTATATTTTAGCATTATTGACTGATTTTATTTTTTATTCAATATATCTTTATGCATGTTTAATCATTACATTTATTTACATTTTTTAAGATATAACATAATATAGTTGATTGCAGCGCATTTTTTGTATAACTGTACCCATTCCTTCCTCATTGGCAAAACTGTTTCTTTAAATTTATACAGAATTATAATGTATTTTGCCATTTATATAATGAAACTGTCTGAAACTGATCGCAGGTATCTGACGTAAAGATTTTATTTATTACAATTAACATTTGTAAACTAATTTATTGTCTTTTGGAATTTCCTATGCTATAATAAAAATATATACTCACTGCGCGGACAGATGTCTGTGCCGGATCGCTTTACATTGTGTCAAAATTGCAGGATAGGGAGAGTCGATAGTGTGAAATAAAAAATTTCACCATCCTGATTTGTACGCCTGCTGAAGCAGGCAGATGGGAGTTAGTGTGAAAAATAAACTTTTCACACGGCAAATTTGTGCTTACGCCCAAATTCGCAGATTTTGATAAGAATGGAGATTTTTATGGAAAAAGTTACGATGAAGGATATCGCAGATGCCCTCAATATATCCAGAGTCACCGTCAGCAAGGCATTTAACAACCAGACTGGCGTGTCGGATTCTCTGCGGGAGCTGATTTTTGAGAAAGCCAAAGAACTGGGATATGCCAAGCTTCCTTATCAGATACTCGAACAGCCGCTCGAGGAACAGCGCACCGTGTCCCTGATTGTCTCAAGACCGGACTCTGCGCTTTTTTGGACGAATATTATTCACCGCATGGCACAGGAACTTTCCAATTATAAAGTCAATCTGCTCTACACCTATGTTCCCTCCGCATATACAAAATCTTTCAGTCTGCCCCCCATTCTCCAAAACGGCAGTGTGGACGGCATCGTCGTGCTGAATGTCTATGATTCGGAGATTCTGGGCATGGTCAATGGACTTTCAGTGCCAAAAGTATTTCTTGACACGGTTCCCACCCTGTCAGACCGTGAACTAAACGGTGATCTGATGCTGATCGAAGGGTTCCGCACAGAGTTTGAGATCACAAACACCTTGATCCAAGACGGTCATACCGAGATTGGTTTTCTCGGCGATATCAGCTATGCCCTGACGAATCTGGAACGCTATCGCGGCTACTGTAACTGCATGGAAAAACAGGGACTTGTCATCCGCTCAGAATACTGTCTGACAGGACGTATTGATATTTTTTCCTATGAAAAGGAATTATATACATTTTTAAATCAGCTCAAGCGCTGGCCGACCGCGTTTGTGTGCGCAAGCGATTTTGTTGCAAACTTTGTGCAGTCCTATATTGACAGCAATCCGCGGCGCATCCCGCATCCTGTCGCGCTCACAGGTTTTGACAACACCGGCGAATATGCGGATGTCGCAGGACGCATCATCACGGCAAACGTCCCGACCGGACTGCTCGGCAAACGGCTTGCGCTCCAGATGCTTTTTCGTTCAGAACATCCAGAATCTCCGCATGAGCTGACCTTCATCAAGCCGTCCATCATCATACCGCACTATGCCCCACAGAAGAATCCATAATATCGCTGAACTGCAAAACGCCAAACTAATCTGAAAATTGTGCGGAACTGTCGCACGGTAAAGTATTGGTATGAATTGGAATTTTCTGGCAAGACTAATCATATTGGTATGGCCGTTGGACATTTTAGAAATCGCAGAAAGAAATTGGGGGATATTTATGCACAAGAATACAGGCGCCTTACTGGAGGAGGTGCAGCTGACTGTAAACAGCATCATTAAAGGAAAGGAAGGAATCGTGCAGAAGGCGCTCGCTGCCATCATTGGCGGCGGGCATATTCTCATGGAGGATATTCCAGGCGTTGGAAAAACCACCCTCGCCACGACGTTGGCGCGGACACTCTCCCTCGATTACAGACGGGTGCAGTTCACCCCCGATGTCCTGCCAAGTGACCTGCTCGGATTCTCGATGTACCACAGTCAGAAAGGCACCTTTGAATTTCAGAAGGGCACTGTGTTCTGTAACCTGCTGCTCGCAGACGAAATAAACAGAACCTCCCCGAAGACACAGTCCGCTCTCCTTGAGGTCATGGAAGAACGGCAGGTGAGCATCGAGGGCGAAACGCGCAGCCTTCCAGACCCTTTTATCGTCATTGCGACAGAAAATCCATCTGGTTCCTCAGGCACACAGCTATTGCCTGAATCCCAGCTTGACCGTTTTCTAGTGTGCCTGTCCATGGGCTACCCCAAGCATGAGGATGCAGTTGCTCTATTAAAAGGCGAGGTCTGGAAACGCCTCACCGACATCACCCCCGTCCTCTCCCTTAAAGATTTGAAAGATATCCAAAACCAGACTGCGGATATTTTTGTCGATGATTCCATGTATGAGTACATCGTGAATCTAGTGGAAGCAACGCGGGACAATTCGCTTTTTGCACTAGGCGCAAGCCCGCGCGCCGGAATCGCACTGCTGCGCATGGCGCGCGCAATGGCGATGCTTGCGGGACGCGATTTTGTGACGGCTACGGATGTGCAGAGCATCCTCTGTGACGTGCTCTGCCACCGCGTCCGCCTGAGTGCGCGATGTCGTGCAGAGGGCGTCACTGTGACGGAGGCAGTTGGCAGACTGACGGATACCGTGCGATGTCCCAAGTTAATCGAGTAGAGGAAAACCCTTTCCCCTACTCGCGCGCTGGGCGTCCGTCAGCTTTTATGACATTGTTCCTTTGGACGCCCGTGTGCATAAATACTTTCATCCGACACGGAGGCTTCGCATGAAAATAAAAATCTCCCCTTTGCACCTTATCGCATTTCTTTTTGTTTATTTCGGAAACCTACTACTCTTCCTCGCCCTGCGCGGATACCTTTTTATTGTCATAGGCATGATACTCACTGCGCTTGTTCCGCTCTCTTTTCTCGCGCTGCGAAAGCTTGCAGACTTTGTCAGCGGAACCATTTTTATCACGTCTGATGCTAATTTTGCGCAATCAGAGGAGACGCTCGTCCGGCAAAAAGACGACATTTATGTCATTTTTTTAATTGACAATCCAAGTCTGCTCTGCACGCTGCGCGCTGCCTGGATATTTACTGTCGGAAATACATTTTATGGCACCTCTGACCAGCAGACGCTGCTGCTGTCAATTCCTCCCAGCAAAAAGAAACAGTTTCAAATGAAAGCCACGGTCACAGAATTGGGACAGATTGTCTTCTCCTGTCAGGAATTGATCTTCACTGATTTGCTGGGTATTTTTAAAGTGCATGCGCCATGCAGCGCAGAATGCAGCCTTTTTGTACTTCCAAAGCAGCTTACTATCGAAAGGTCTGAGCTGCTCGACGCGCGCTTTGGTGCTGCCGAGCTGTCCGAGTGTCAGCGAAAGGGCAGCGACTACAGCGAAGTCACAGACATTCGCACGTATCAGCCAGGCGACCGCCCCAAGGATATTCACTGGAAACTCTCGGCACGACAACAGGAGCTGATTGTGAAAGAGCGGACCACGCTTGCAGGCAGCGAGCAAATTGTGCTGATTGCACTTCCTCCGAAAAAGGCAGATGCAGAAAAGCTTCTGACAGAGGGCTACCGCAAAATCCGTGGACTAATCGCAGAACAGACCTCCTTGCGGCTGTTAATCTGGGAGAACTGCTCCTTTTCCTTTGCCAGCTATCCCTGCGACAGCGAGGCAGCACTCGACGCGGCATTCTGCACGATTTTCCGCACAGACCTGCAATCTCACAGCAGCCAGATGCTACAGCAGTATATGCGAAATTGCTATCCGCAGCTAGAGAGTTATCTGTGCCTGACGAAAAAGGAAGAAATGATACAGTTGGAGGTTTGTATAAATGTTTGACAGAATGCGCAAGAAATCCAGCAGAGAAACCGCACCTATCGCATTGTCTGAGGGAATCTATCTAAACAACGATTTTTTGTCTGATAATTTTTGCATGCAGCAGGAAAAACGATGGTCAGACTTTTTTGTGCGCACCTTTTTCCTGTTTGCGATTGTTACCGGAAGTCTTGGGGGGATGCTGTCGGCTTTTGACATTGCATACGAAAAAGAAGGCTTTCTTGCTGCCGCGCTGTTGGTCTCGCTGTACTGCGCATCCTTATATCTTTCTTCAAGGTGGGAAAACGTGGGATACATACTGCTTTTTGGTTTTGTGGTGTACGCCGGTCAGGGGCTTCAAACCTATATCAGCAGTGGGTTCTATGGCATCCTGAATGATATTTCCACCGCCGCGACATCCTTTTTTGAGACGAACGCACAGGTCAGCTACGCAGAGCAGGTCGAGAATCATTCCCTCGCCATCTCTGTTGCCATGTGCTACTTCGCGCTGATTGGATGCAGCCTTGCGAACGGGCTGATCTCACACAAAATACACTGCCTGCCCATCCTCTTTTCGTCCGTATTTTTTCTGCTTGTGCCGATTTATCTGGAACATGAACCCTCGGCAGGCTATGTCATCCTGTACGCAACAGGTATCCTTGCGGTCTATATTTTCCGTCAAAATCGGTATCAGATGCCGCCTTCCAACCAAAAAGCTTACTGCAAAGCCATGTATAAGGCAGCCAAAAAACACCGCTTTTTGGACCCCTTCTGCGGCCGTGCCGCTGCGGGAACGCTGCTTGGCATACTGCTGCTGTGCGGTGTCGTATGCGGCATTGCAGAGCTGGCGCTGCCCCGAAATTCCTATATCACAGCACACAGCAAAAGCGCTTTCAAGCTGCGCACCATGGATACTATGGAGAATTTTTATCTGCTCGGTGTGATGGGACTCATCAACTTTTATCCGACGACCGGCGGGCTTGTCAATGGACGACTTGGCGGCGTCAACTCTGTGCGTCTGGATTATGAGACAGACCTAACACTGGAGTTTGTCCCCTACACGTATGACCGGATTTATCTAAAAACGTTTGTGGGCGCCCAGTATCTTCCATATAAAAACAGCTGGAGTATCCTGGATGACACACTGCGCGCGGACGCATGGCGTGATGAGACTGCCGCACTGCTGCAAATGGGCTATTTTGCCTCCGTTTATGACCATGCGCGCGGCGTGATGAAAATTCAAAATGTCGCTGCGCCGTCCGGTATGTATCTGCCCTATTATTCCACAGATACAGACAAAATCCTGCATCCTGGAAGGACTCTGGACTATACCTTTTACCCGCTGCTCGCAGACCGGCTCATCCAAAAGCCGTCCCCGCTTAAGAATGATATCTGGCTGGACATTCCAGCAGAAAACCAGGCTGTCGTTGCCAACTTTTGCAGCGCGATTGGACTCTCTGGCTCCACACAGGAAATCATCCGCCAGCTTCGTGACTACTTCCAGCAGAATTTCCCTTATACGTTAAGCCCTGGCATCACACCGAGGCGCAAGGATTTTGTGAACTATTTTCTGACAGAAAAGCAGAAGGGTTACTGTGCACACTACGCGAGCGCTGCCGTGCTGATTCTGCGCCATATGGGGATTCCCGCACGCTATGTAGAAGGCTATGCCGTCGATGCCATAGAAGTTGCGGAGGATGGCACACTGACAGATCTTGACGCGGCACACTACTATAACCGAACAGGTATTGGTTCTGCAAATATCTCCTCAGAAATTCTACCACCTCAGCAATCTGTCATCTCCTACGACGTGTCGGACGGAAATGCTCATGCGTGGGTGGAGGTATATGATGAAAATTTGGGTTGGTGCGCGGTGGAGATGACGCCCTTTCAGACAGAGGAGGACGAAAACCGCAACGGAATCTGGGATATGTTCTTGAGACTATTTCAGAATGAAGAAGCACCGAGAACCGCAGAAATGAAAGTTGGCACAGCGGCTGCTATCACCGACGCAATACAGACTTCCACCTTTGGGTTTGCGGTCTGTCTGGTTTTGCTGTTCATGATTCTGCCAGCACGCCTTCTCCTACTAAAGTGTATCTGGCATGTCCGCTATCACCGCGCAAACCGCAGTGAACGGCTGCTGATGCGGTATCGGCAGACAGTCCGCAGGCATAACTCAAAAGAGCTCTCCGGCGCCAAAAATATCGAAGAACAGGCGGCTTTGCTCGTCCGAAACGGCGTTTTAAACCTAGAAGATGCTGCGCTGGAACGCCTGATTGGAGCGCTCAACAAGGCAGCTTACGCGCAGGAGGAGCTCTCGGAGAAACTGTTCGCGGAGGCGGTCAAATACCTGCAAAAGCCAACAAAATGAACACCTGCTTGAACACTAATCCTTCGCGTACTCTGCAACAAGCTGCTCTAGCTTCTGCATCTCCTGCGAGATGCGCAGTCTCCGCGGACACGCATCCATGCAGGACATTGCTGTGCACTCTCTGCAATGCCGTGCACTCTCCGCAATGCCAAGCCCCAATTTCTTTAATGCCCAGTACTCCTTTCCCAAATGAAAATACTGATACTGGCGAAACAAGGTATGAATCTCCGTCCCATGCGGGCACACGCACCGCTGGCATCGGTCACATGGAATCGGAAAATACTCCTTCTCCAGCACCGTAAGCACCTCCTCAAAGGTAGGAAGCACAGGCATTTGCGTTCTGGCATCCCAGCCCATCGCGGCATCCACCTGCTCTTTGGTGCCCAGCCCGACCAGGACGCTCGACACCGGATAATCCAGCGCAAAGCCAATCAATGTCCGCACTGGAAAACGCGCGGGGAGAAGTCCTGCCGCATACACCTTGTTGACCAGAAATCCTTTTCCACGAAAAAGTGTCTCCTGCCGAATGCGGTCGAGCATCCCGCGCTCAAGCAGATTGCCGCTGCCCTGCAACACATCGACACGCTGATCCTGCGCGCCCCGCAGCAATATCTCATAATAATGCGTCGCAATTCCCACAAACCGGATTTTTCCCTCGGCTTTCAGCTCCGCGAGCGCATCCAGCGCACCGCCCCTGCCAAACACTTCGTCCTCGTGGCTTGCGTCCACCTGATGAACAAAGTACAAATCGGGCGTCGTGCCAAGATTTTCACAGGATGTTTCCACTGCCTGATAGATCTCACTGCCGCCAAAGAAGCGTGCCTTGTCTGAGATAATAATGTTTTCCCGCCCCACGCGCGCCGCGAATTTCCCCAGCTTGATCTCCGCATCCCCGTATTCCGGCACTATTGCCGTATCATACAGATTGCAGCCCAGTTGATAAGCGTGCATCATCACTGCAAGCGCCTCATCGTCATCCAGATTGAAATACGCCGGCAGAACAGGGATACTTCCCTGCAAAATTGGAATTGTACCAAAGCTGATTTCAGAAACCTCAAGACCTGTATTTCCTAATTTGCGGTAATACATTGCTTCGTCTCCTGCCTCCCTTCACAAAACGCACGCTCCGACACCTGAACGCCCTCCGGCACTTGTATTTCTGAGACAGCGCCGCAAAATGCAAACGCTTCCTTTCCTATCCTTTTTACCGTGGATGGCAGATTCACCCTTTTCAGGCTGTGACAGCGGTAAAATGCCCGCTCTGGGATCTCCTCCACGCCTTCTGGAATCCAAATCTCCTCCAACGAAGTACAGTTTTCAAAAGCATGTGCACCAATGTGCTCTAAACGTTCAGACAATGCCACGCAGCGCAGCATCCCACAGCCGGAAAAAGCATGTGCACCGATGCGCGTCACACTGTCCGCCTGTCTGACCTCGCACAGCCACTTGCAGCCTGCAAAAGCGCGCGCGCCAATCGCAGTCACCGTCTCTGAAAAAGTAATTGTCATCAGCAGATTTGCATCCTGAAAGGTCCCCTCTCCAATTTCTGTGATGCCGCGCGCAAGCCTAAGTCTGGAAATATTCCCAGTACACTCCCTAAGCACGCCATTCTCGTCCGTCTTAAAGCAATTCAGACTGTCCATCACCGCCTGCTTTGCAAGTGTCGGCAATGCCCTTTCGCGGTCTGCCAAGCCTGTAAAATGAACAATCCCGCCATCCGGCAGCGTCATTTCACGCAGATTAATACAGTTGCGAAATGCGTACTCCTCCACCTGTACATAGCGCTGACACTCCCCTGACGCCGGAAAACGAATGCTCGTAATATCCAGTCCGTTTGCAAATGCCCAGCCGCACACCAGACGAATATTATCTGGAATCACAACCTCCCCCGCACATGCTGCTCCGTCGAGCAGCATATGCCGCACGATGACCATACTAGCTTCCCTGCGTTTCCTGGCAATCCACGAGGTTCCATGAAATGCTCTTGCGCCGATGTATGTCACACTCTCTGGAATCTCCACCTGCTCAAGCATCATCGCATCGCGGAACACCTCCGCCGCAATCCGCCGTATTCCCAGTGGAATCCGTACCACACTGGCAGCGCCGCGATATCGAATCAAGTTCTCCTCCTGCTCCACGGTAAAGCAGCTAAATGCACTGTGAAATAATAACCGCACCGTCACTGGCAGCTCCTCCGAAAGAATATCGCGATAACTGTCAAACACCCATTCTTTTCCCCGAAACACAATCCGCCGCAGTGCTGTACAGCCCGAGAGTGCATACTCTTTGAGCAAAACACTTCCCTGCTGCCCAGTCAGACAGATTTTTTCCAGTCCACTGCAATCCTCAAACGCGTGTGCTTTCAGACATAGCTCATCTTGAAATGCCGCGTATTTCAGACATTCACAGCCGACAAAGGCATACTCGCCAATCTGACCAATCTGTGCAAAATCAAAGTCCTGTAACTGCTTACAGCCGCTAAAGCAATATGACTGTATCGTCCTTGCCTTTTCACAGCGGCAAGACACCAAATCAGTACAGCCCGCAAAAAGGCGTTTGTTCAAAGCAAAAACCTCTGTGAGCACTGCCCTGACAAGAGAACTGCATCCGGCGAAGGCTGCTTCCCCAATCTCGTGCGCAGCGCATGTAATTTCTTTTAAGGAACTGCATTTCTCAAAGGCAGAAGCTTCTATTTTCACTATCCGTTTTTCAGGCGCATCTGATTCCTGATTGCTACACCGCTGCTGTCCATCGGGCAGCACAGCGCATTCAAGACCGCTGCACCCAAAGAAGGCGCCCTCTCCAATCCAGCGCACCCGCTCTTGGCAGACCACCTTGCGGATCGCACGATTTCCTGCAAATGCGTAGGGCGCAATGCCTTCAATGTTGTCAGGCAGACAAATGTCCCCGACACAGGTCTCACCGGAAACTACCAGGTTGCCCACAACATGCAGTCCGTTTTCCATCTTTACGCCCAGTGAAGTATTTGCAAACGCGCGCTCGCCCGCAGTCAGTGTCGGATTCACTGTGTCTTCGACAAGCGCGGTACAACCGCACAATGCTTCCTTGCCAATAAACTGCACCGCCGCCAGTTGGATTCGGCGCAGCCTTTCGCAACGGTAAAATGCGCGCTCACCAATCCTATGCCACTGTGGAAGCTCCAGCCCCGAACAGCCACAGAAAACCTCCTCCAACGCTGTGCAGCCAGAAAAAACTTCCGCTTCCAGCTCCTTGATATGCGCGGGAAACTCCACGCGCCGAAGTGATTTGCAGCCCTTGAACGCCGCCGCGCCAACGGACTGTACTCCCGCTGGAAGATGCACTGCTGTGATGTTCGTATTTCCATAAAAGGCACCGCCGGCGATGATGCACACATTTTCTGGAATCCATACGTCACCCTCAAATTCTTGTCCGTCCCATAGTATCGCGTCTTCCTGTATATTCCCTGCTGAAACCACTTCTTTAAAATGCTGTTCGCGCCATTCATTGTCATAAGCCGTTCGCAATCCAGCAGCACTCGCACTATACATCTGACGTTTCCACTGCGTCACCCCTTCAAATACATGTCTCCCCACAGATTGAAGGGATTTGGGCAGCACGACACGCCCAAGTGCCGCGCAGCCGTATGCAAACTGATCTGGAATATGGCACACGCCTTTCTCAAACACCAGCAGCTTTAATTTCATGCAGTCGCGAAATATCCCCACACCATATTGTTTTCCTGTGTCACCGCCGCCGGAAATCCACACCTTTTGCACAAGACTCTTTGCAAAAGCCAGACTTTCCACCACCGCCGTTTCTGCCGGAATCCGCACCTCCCGCAAACCGGCACGGTAAAATGCCAGCTTTCCAATAGATGTCAGGCTTTCGGGCAGTTGCATCATTTTCAAACCTGTGCATCCATAGAAGGCACTCTCACCAATCTCGCGTAGCCCCTCTGGAAAATGCACCTCCTGCAAAGCACGGCAGCCGCGAAACATCCTATTCTCCAAAACATCCACCTGCTTTGGCAGCTCAACCCGCAACAGCTTCACACAGTCTGAAAATGCCCCCGCACCAATGCTGCGAAGTCCTTCGGGCAAGTTGATTGTCTGCATCAACAGACAGCCGCGAAACGCTTCGGCGCCAATCTCGCGCAGACTTTCGGGCAGAATCACCTTATTGATCGTCTCGATGCCCGCAAAAGCTTCCTCTGCAATCGCAGTAACCCCCTCCGGGACCACAACTCTTGACTCCGCACCCAAATACTGTAACAGAATCGTTCCGCTGAGCCGAAAATTGCCAAACACCTGACGGTGTATCGTGCGGACAGACGCCGGAGCTTCTCCAAACGGCACACACACCCTTGCCGCAGCTTCCCCTTTCTCTGAAGCAGCGCACGCTTCCCGGCTGAGAGAAGCCTCACTGCATATCCTATATAGACGATGAAGTCCCTCGAATGTGTACACCGTCCCATCACTCGTTCTGACAGCCTTTAAGGAGGTACAATTGCGAAAGGCATCCTCGTCAATTTCTATTTCGTTTCCGCCCAAAATCACCTGTTCCAATCCGATACAATTGCGGAAGGCACGGCTCTCAATTTTTTTAAGGGTCCGCGGAAGCCTGATATCGACAATCCCACGCATATCATAAAAACTGCTTTTACCGAGCACCTCAACGCCCTCTGGCACCTCTATATGCTTAATATTGACACGAAAGCGGACAAGTGTCCTGCCCTCCAGCTCCATCATGCGCTCAAGGATGTCCCGCACGACCCGCGCAATCAACGGCGGCACCTTGAAAGAGCCTACCGCCACATCCACCAGATTCGGCATATGGAATGTTTCGCCATCGGCATAAGCGATTTCTCTGACCTGCCCGCAGCCCGTAAAGACATCACAGATGCAGCGCTCGTCCAATTCCCGCGAAATCACCAGCTTTTGAAGCGCGATTCCATTTGCAAGCGCCTCCATGCCAAGCCTTTTTACGCCCGGTATCTGCACCTCTCTCATGCTGTCACAGTACAAAAAAGCACACTCTCCCAGCTCCTCCACCGAGGGCGGCAGAATCGCATGTTTCAGCGCATGGCAGCGGTGAAATGCATAGCGTCCAATATATGTCACTCCGTCAGGAATCACAACCTCCTCCAGTCTGCGGCAGCCCTTAAAGGCATCCCCCATAATGCGTTGCAGTCCTAGCGGCAGCACAACTTTTTTGAGAGACACACAGCCCTTGAACGCGCCTTCGCCAACTGTGCAAATCCCCTCAGGAACCTCTAGTTCCTCCTCGCGCCCTGTGTATCGTATCAGCACACCATTCGCGGCCTCATAAAACTCCTGCATATATTCCACCCTTGTTCCTCACTCGCTTCTACCTTTTGCTCTTTTTGTAATAAATTTGTTCCAATTCGCAAACTGCTCAGACCTTCATCACGCTGGATTGTCCGCAAAAATCAGCGCCATCAATTCCCGCAGCTCGTCCAGACATCCGCTTCGATACAATCGTTCCTTGTACTGCTTTGTCCCTTTTCGTTTCTTCATCATATAAGAGGCAAGCTTTTTCATATAGCGCAATGTAAAGGTTTCATCGTAATGCTGCGCGGCCAGCGCCATCTGTTCTGACAAGAGTGTCAATGCCGGCTTTCCACAGGGCTTTCCAGTCAATTCTGCGAAAATAAAAGGGTTCTCCAGTCCATAGCGCGCAACCATAATCCCGTCCGCACCCGTGTACGCCATCATGCGCCCGGCATCCTCCACAGAAAAAATCCCACCGTTTGCAATGACAGGGATTGACACTGCCGCCTTTGCGTGCGCAATCTCCTCCATGTGCGGCGCCCCGTCGTACATCATGCTGCGGCTCCTGCCATGAATGGTAATCATGTCCGCGCCCGCATCCTCGCACACGCGGGCAAACGCAGCGGCAAACAGCTCATTTTCACGAATGCCCACGCGGCATTTCACCGTGACCACTTTGCCACTCCGCTTGCAGCCGCGTATGATCGCCGCCGCCCGCTTGGCATCCTGCATCAGCGCACTTCCCTCACCGCTCTTAAACACATTTGGCACAGGACAGCCCATATTAATGTCAATGATATCAAACGCCTCCAAAAACGGACTTTTTGCCATCCGCTCCATCACTGCCGGATTGCCGCCAAGTAATTGTACTGCCTTGACTGGTTCATCCGGCGTCGTGATGAGGAGGCGGTTTGTCGCCCTGTCCTCGTATTTGAGCGCGTTGGCACTGCACATCTCTGTGAAGCACAGACCTGCGCCAAGCTCATACGCCAGCATTCGAAACGGATAGCACGTATATCCCGCAAGCGGCGCCATCAGCACATTTGACGGCAGCAGCAGACCGCCTACGCGAATTGGCCTGATGTTTATGGTATGCATCGAATCCCACCTCCAATGATTGATTCTATTATACCTTGTGTTTTCAGAAGCGTAAAGTGCTGTTTCCTGTCTTTTACTTCCCGCGCGCCATAAATTCTTCAAACATCCGCATACTGTATTGATAATATGCTGCCAGACCAGACTGTTTTAACAGCTTCATATCATAGATCTGCTGCTGAAACATATCCATGAAGTCTGCTGTATCGTGCAGCCCCATATTTCCCGTTTCCGGCGGGAGTGAAGTCAGTCCGCCGTTCTTATCCACACCCAGATGCGCCTCCAGTGCGTGCATCTCCACAATCGTCGCACAGCGCGGATTGATCCTGTTGATATGGATAGTCTGCTCAAACTCCTCCCCGTTCTCGTCCACGCCCTTTGCGATAACGGTGGGATCTTCTTCTGTTGAGTTTTCTGCATATTGAATATAATAGGACAATCCTGTGCCGTTTCCGCCGGAATACAGCATATCATCCGATTTCAGAAAAACCATGTATTCCTTCTGTTGTGCCATAGCGGCATTGCCAAGCTCGTTTGCAAAGCTTTTCTGCGCTGGTTTGTGCTGTGATGTTCCTGTCCTGTATCCTGCCAGCGGATACCCTGCTGGCCCTATTCCATTGATTCCCATGTAGTTCACTCCTCATTGAAATAAATTGTTTCATTTTGTCAAATGACGGTTCCTCTGTCAGTCAGAACCGCCTGCTACTCTCCATGTCGCTGCTCTGCCGCGACTCAAATCTGGATGAGAAATGCCGTATTTCAGGCATTTCTCGATGTGAGACTTAGTACTTCTCACACTAACTCCCATCTGCCTGCTTCAGCAGGCGTACAAATCAGGATGGTGAAATTTTATATTTCACACTACTCCTCCATGCTGCCAACAGCTCGCGAATTTGGGCGTCAGCACAAATTTGCCGATTGAAAAATCTCTGATTTTTCAATCTACTCCCCTTGTATTAGTCCAAGTAGCGAAGGAACTGTTCAGAAATTACTGTTCCAAAAAATCTAAAAATCGCTTATATTCCAAGTATCCTTCTAAATTCTTGGCCTCAAACTGTGTCTGCATCGCATCTCTCACAACACTGAGCCAATCTGTCTTTTGAAAGAGGTCGTCATAGCTTCTGCCATCTGCACCATGCCGGATTGCATCTGCTCCCATAAAAGCAGAATTCGCATTGGGATATTCTCCGCTCGCTGACAGATGGCTTGTATAAGCGAACATATCAATGAAATCACCGCTTCTGGTATCTACCTTTGACACGTCCACCATGCGCTCTGTCACATTTCCCTCCTTGTCCCACACCTTTACCTTGTACACGGGGTTTGCCGGGTCAAAGTCATTTGGCTGGTAAACTGTCACGGAATAATCCGAACCGCATGTAGCGCCGACCGCCTCTCCATCTGTATCATTTGAAATATGAAGCTCAAATGTCCCGCTGGACATCTGTGTGGTCTGTGTCACACTGCTCATCTGATTCATATAATTATTTGCCGTTGCACTTTTTTGTGTCTTTCGGGGTTCATACCCTGTCATGGGGTATCCTGCTGTTCCTATTCCATAAATGCTCATCGTTTCCTCCTTATGTTTTGATAGTCTCCCGGTATCCGACCACAGCAATAACAGTATCATGTTTTAACACAAACGCTGTCTTTTTACCTTCTTCAGCCAATGCTGCACTGCTGTTTCTGATATCCATACCCGCCTGTTGCGGCATATCCAGCGATACGGTATATGCCCCTTCATATGTTCCATTGTGCTGCCTTTCAAAAGCAGTTCCAATTCTTTGATGCTGATCTCGTCCGCGGGCAGCCACGAAAACACATCTGTTACTTTCATCGATATCCTCCTTTATTTTATAAGTCCCTTGGACTCTCCCTCACTTGCTATTGCGGCTAATTTTCCATCATATGCACACAAGTTGAATCCATGTACGACTCATCAATCTGTGTAGCACTTCTCCGCGAAACAGCCTTTGCTGAGAGCGGAGACTGCCACAGGCAGCAAGAAGTACTTCTCATACGAATCTGTACAAAGAGACTCCGAAAGGCTATTTATAATATCGGCAGAAATGCCCTTTATATAAACCTAAATTACTGTTTCGTTGATACATCGCCGCCCCACACTGTCTTAGCGGTTTCTTCCTGCGTCATAAAGTTGTGCATAAAAAACTCCTATTGATACAATCATTGTACAACAGGAGTTCTTGATAAAATTATCTTATTTCCAATTCTTCCAGTATATGAATCAAGTCGCGCATATTTCCCCGCTCTATGATAATCCCTCTCAAACGCTGCATGACCTCATAGTATCCCACCCTGTCAGGCACCAGCCCGTCCAGCACACCCGGGTACTGCTCATGCAAATTGTCCAGCATGGTTTTTACCAGCTACCGCGTCACATCGAGCTGGTATTCATAGTGTAAGGAAGTTATACGTTAAATAAATTACCTCAAATGCCGTGTATCTTTACCGCACAGCATTTGGGGTTTGTAGATGTCAAATCTTACTAACTTTGACTTATCTTATTGCTTGTGCATTATGAGTTTAGAATAGGAAATAAAAGCGATGTTTGTAATCTAACATGATTTATTGTGCTTCCTTGATAACAATACTCTGGAACACTTTATCTATTATATCTTTGTTTTCACTGTAAATACTTTTCGGCATATTAAAACTGACACCATAGAAGCCCGCAAGCAACTCCGTATCAAAAATAATCGTTCCCTGTATTGCAGGATTTCCGTCATCACGCGTATATTCGTCCCAAAAATACTGTCCTGTCATGCCCTGTGATGTCTGAAAAGATTTTGGTCCATTTGAAGAATCAGCGTCGGTTAGTGTTCCGTGCTGTCCAAAAATACTGAAAATTGCATCTTCCCTTCCCTGCACTTTAACAGAATATCCCCAATCAGGGGATTCCTCCTCCACATCCCATAGTGTATAGTCCCAATCCTCCGGCATCTGCAAGGATATTTCTACCGCCTGTTCATATGGTTTAAACGCATGAGTAATATCCATATATTTTACTTCTTTGACAGGAGGCATTTGTGTTGTTTGCGTTTCCTGTTTTTCATTAACAAATGCTTCACTTGGTATCTCCTGTACTTCTTCTTTTGCACCACATCCGTTAATTAAGAACACTCCCATTGTTGCCAGCAATAATATGGACTTTCTTCTTTTCTTCATCATTTCCATCTCCTCATTCTCACCCTGCTTTTATTTTTTGCTAAATGGTAAATATTTTGCATCTGCCAGATCTGTATATGTCCATTCCACTTTTTATCGTCACTGTGTCTCTGCATTTAGTCTAACATGCTGCTCTAGCCACGTTGCCACACCGTCATTTTCATTGCTTTGAATCACGCCGTCCGCGGCTGCCTTCAATTCCTCGACTGCATTCTCCACCGCATAGCACTCGTCGGAAATCTCAAACATTGGAATGTCATTGATCGCGTCGCCAAATGAGATCACCTTGTCACAGCCGCAGATTTCCTTTAATTTGCGGATTGCATTTGCTTTCGTGGCGCCGACTGGCATAATCTCACAGAAATATTCAGGTCTGTATAATTCCTGCTGGATTGTGCAGCGGTAACGCGCATCGTTCACAAAAGCGTCATAAACAGGCATCAGTTCATCCCTTGTACCAATGCATGTAAAATAAAAAATCTCTCCTTCATACAACGCTGCGTCATTTTCCACAGGGCGAAGCCGCCTGTCGCCCTGCCGCAGACTCAGGTATCTTTTCACACCATCGTTCTCATGTACAGGATTCCACGAAACCTTTTCCACGCCATTGATAAAAGAATAGACAAGCGGACTCACACCATAAGAGCGAATGACATCTGCCGCATGCGTCATTTCCTCGCTGCTGAAATATTCGCGGGACAGGATTTTGCCCGTTGACGGCTGAAAGATAAATGCGCCGTTATACGCTATGACAGGGATTGTCGTCGATAAGCCCTGTGTCACGACCGAGGCAGACACCAGCGACCTTGCGGTCGCGTAGGTGAACTGCATTCCCCTGTCAACAAGTCTGTTGATGATTTCGATACTCCTTTTGCTGACACGGTCACTTTTGTTCAGCAGCGTGCCGTCCAAATCTGTCACATATAGTACTTTTTCCATTCGTACTTTCTCCATAATATTCCTGCGCCTCCAGCCTGCCACGGCATATGCACTATTTTACGAAATTACCGTGTGCAGCAGGCGTCCTGTACTACCGCGCAAGTGTAAACTGATTCACAAGCTGCTTTAGGCTGGCTGCCTCCGCGGACAGCTGTTCACTGGCAGCCGCGCCTTCCTCCGCGGTGGCGCTGTTGCTCTGCACGACGTCTGCGATCTGATTAATCCCATCTGATACCTGCCCCACTGCACTGGACTGTTCATTGGATACAGAAGCAATCTCATCAATCGAATCCACCATAGACTGAATGCTGCGCACTACCTCCTGCAAGACCTCCGCTGTGTTGTTTGCAATCTTCGTGCCTGTGTGAACCGCCTCTGTAGAGTTGCCTATCAGCATCGACGTATTCTGGGCTGCCTCCGCAGATTTTCCCGCCAGACTGCGCACCTCCTCCGCGACAACGGCAAAGCCTTTTCCGGCACTTCCTGCCCTTGCCGCTTCCACAGATGCATTCAACGCCAGAATATTGGTCTGGAATGCAATGTCATCGATCGTTTTCAGAATTTTTTCTATTTGGTCAGAGCTGTCTTGAATCTTGTTCATCGCCTCCACCAAATGCTGCATTTTCTCATTGCACAGAGAGACCTCTTTTCCGGTCTGGTGGGTCTTATGGCGAACCTCCATCGCCTCGTTTGCGGTGCTTTTTGCCTGCTCGTTGATCTCGCTGAGCCGCGCCGCAAGTTCCTGTACAGAGCTTGCCTGCTCCGTGGTGCCCTGACTGAGCATCTGGGCACTGGAGGACAATTGCGTGCTGGCAGATGCCACCTGCTGTGCCGAATTGTTCACCTGATGCATGGCATCGCTCAGCTCACGCTTCATATGGCGCATAGAGTCCAAGATATTGCGGAAGCTTCCGACATACACCTCCTCATGCTTGGTGTGGACATCGAGATTTTGATTTGCCATCTCTGTCAGCATATAACCGATATCATGAATGACCATTCCCAGCCCTTCGACCAAAGAAGCCGTCGAATTTGCGAGCATTCCGGTCTCATCTTTGGTTGTAATTCTGGGCATTGGTGTTTCCAGATCACCTTTCACAAGCAGCTTCATTCTTTCCGCACAGGCTTTCATCGGTCTGCTGATATGTGTAGCCAGCACCAGTGCGACAATGACCGATGCCACGATAGACAGTACGATCACCGCGAGGTTAATCACCATGGCATCGCGCGTAGACGCCAGATAATTTAACTGCGGCGCAGTGACTGCGATACTCCAGCCATCGGTATCATTTACAGGCGCATAGGCGGCAAACATTTTTTCTTCCCCGCTTATGTAACTCCCAAATCCATTTTGACCCTGACGCATATTGGCATGGATTGCCGCGAGCTCAGCAAGCGCCGGATTGGCCTGCGCCTCGGCTTCTATGTTCTGGACAGTGATCGTATCCAGCGTAATGTCTGCGATCGTGTCGCCGGATTTATTGATCATGTACGCCCTGCTGTTCTCGCCAAGCTGAATCGCGGATACAATATCATTTAAAAATGTCTCGTGCGGAACAAAGTATACCACACCGGCAATCGAGGATCCATAAACCCCATTTGTGTAGATTGGTGCCGCAACCATGATGGACAATTCTCCTGTAATTTTGCTGATCAACGGCTCTGATACATATACATTGCCCTGCATCGCCTGCTGTACATACTCACGGTCTGAATAATCCTTTCCGTCAAAAATGCTGACGCCGTTTTTGCCAATGATATTTCCGCGTTGAAAATCATGCATGGATACGCGCTCGTCGAGAATCTTTTGCTTCTCATCGACCGTTACCGCCGCATCAGAAAACTGCGGAATGCATCCCGCGTCCATGACAGCGTTCTTGTACGCCAGCAGTTCCTCCTCCACACGGTCTGCCGCCAGCACTGCGGTCTGGCACATCATCTGCTCCACTGTTGCCATCGTGCTGTTATAGTTGGGAATGATACTGGCAACCCCAGATGCGGCCTGCCCTGCCAAAACGGTCAGTATGAGGCATAGTGTTATTTTTGTTCGAATGCTTTTCATCTCATTCTTCCCCCTGTTTGATCATTGTTCGATAATTCCCCAATTATCTCTCCTATTATAATATATGTTTCTAATAAATTGGTCAACCCTGAATCACTTACGTGCATGTCATTTCCGCAAATAAGCTTTCCGTAAGACATAAAAATCGGGCAGGGGAATCCCCCTACCCGACAATTTCCATGTAGATTTGATATGCCCGATACTCGCCCATCTCTACCGGCATCGGCATTCCTGCTGCCATCAGCGCAGAACCGTGATAGCAGATGCCTGTCGCGGCATCTCTGTAGACCGCATTGGGATCCAATCCTTTCAGACGGACATAATTTACAGTCATATTTCCGTGAATCTCCTGCATCACCACACTGAGCAGCACCTGCTCCCTGTCCTCCGACACAAATGCCCACGCTGCACAGGCATTCTCAAACGGATTCGACAGACGGTAATAATCTCCTTTACAAATCAACCCTTCGTACTTTTTATAGCGGGTTATCTGTTCCTGAATTTCTTCCTTCTCCTCCTTGGAGAGCAGATCTGGATTAAATTCATATCCAAACGTGCCCGCCATCGCAACCACACTGCGCGTGTGCAGACTGGTGATTCTGCCAGTCTGGTGATTTGGCACCGCAGATACATGGGAGCCAACCGCACAAGCCGGATAAAAGAACGACGTCCCATACTGGATACGCAGGCGGTCAACCGCGTCTGTGTTGTCGCTGCACCAGATTTGCGGTGTGTAATACAGCATGCCCGCATCAAACCTGCCGCCGCCGCCGCTGCATCCCTCGATCAGCATATCTGGATAGTGCTGCATCAGTCTCTCGAGGAACTCGTATACACCGCGCACATAGTCATATGTCACTTTCCCCTGCGCGTGTTCCATCGAGTAGATATCGGTGAGGCTGCGGTTCATATCCCACTTCACATACTCGATATTTCCTTGATCAAGCACCGCGCAGATCTGGTCAAAAATATGATCCCGCACTTCTTTTCTCGAAAAATCAAGCACTAGCTGGTTGCGCGCGCGGACAGGTTTTCTCGACGGAATCTGAATTGCCCAGTCAGGATGGCTGCGGTAAATATCACTGTCCTCCGATACCATTTCCGGCTCTATCCAGATGCCAAACTTGACACCAATGTCATTAATGCGCCGCACCAACTCGCCCAGCGTACAGCCCAGCTTCTTTTCATTGACCTGCCAGTCACCCAGCCCGCTGTTGTCGTCATCACGCTTGCCAAACCAGCCGTCGTCCATCACAACCATGTCAATGCCAAGCGCTGCTGCCTGCTCGGCCAGCTTGTAAATCGTCTCCCCGTTAAAATCAAAATACGCCGCTTCCCAACTGTTGATCAGCACTGGTCTGGACTGCCGGCTGTATTTTCCGCGGCAGACATGTTCCCGAATACAACGGTGATATCGTTTCGACAGTTCTGCAAAGCCCTCTGCGGAATAGCAGAGAATTGTCTCCGGTATCGTCAGTGTCTCCCCATTTTCCAACGGATAATGGAACAAGTCACTGTGCAGCCCCATCAAGGCGCGGGTATGGCCATACTGGTCGCGTTCCGCCTCACACAGAAAGTTTCCGCTGTAGACAAAGACCATGCCATAGCAGCTTCCCGTGTTCTCTGTCGCATCTTTCTCTGCAATGATGACCGCCGGATTATACTGATGGCTGGAAGTTCCTCTGCGGCTGCCAATGGACTGACAGCCGTGCGCGATCCTTGTCCGCTGAAAATTCCGCTCCATCGCATGCCGCCCGCAAAAGCTGATAAAATCATACTCCCCACTCATGAAATCCAGACAAGCCGAGGACGCCTTTTCCACACAAACCGGCTCAGCGCCGAGGTTCATGATCTCCGCACTCCGCGTGATAATATCCATCTCCTCGAGCACACCGTACAACAGCCGCACCTGAACGCCACTGACAGAATCTTTTATCATGATTTCCAGCGTTTCCGCCTCATGTTCCCCCGCATACACAGCAGGAAGCCCGCTTAATGTATATTTCCCCTTTTTTATCTCATGGCTGACATAGCGCAGATCACAATACTCAGAACCGTCCGCATTGCGAATCACCAGCGCTGTGTTCCTGTAATCGCCCGTCCCCAGATGTGGATACTCCTGCGGCAAAGCATCCATCGAATACGTCCGGTCATTTCCGGCGTCCGCCGGATTTCCCGAAAAGCCTCTGTCATAGTAGGTCAGCAGATAGTCCATATTTCCCGAAATCCGCTCACCATAATACAGATGCAGCAGGAAACCCAGCCGGTCAACCTTCATCTGATAGGTCGTGTGTCTTGTGTTTAACGTAAATAGTTGCTTATCCTGTTGAAATTCAATAGCCATACGCGTTTTCTCCTAATACATCAAAAGAAAGTTTAATCAAATGAAAGTTTATTATTTTACTGCACCGTTTACCACACCGTTCAAAATCTGCTTCTGGCAGACAATATAGAAAATCAGTATCGGAATCAGTGACAGCAGGTAAGAAGCAAATGCCAGATTGTAGTTTGTGCCGAACTGTGTCTGGAAGTTGAGCTGTGCCAGCGGCAGCGTATTCTGTTCAGAACCTGCCATGATGACCAACGGTGTCATCACGTCATTCCACACTGCCAGAGCAGTCAGAACCGCAACCGTCGCGTGCATCGGACGCATAATCGGGAAAATGATTTTCCAGTATGTTCTCCATGTGGAAGCCCCGTCCACCTTCGCCGCTTCCTCGAGCGCCATCGGGATATTGACAAGATAACCGGAATACAGCATGATATTCATCGGCATGTAAAATACAACATACAGGATAATGACACCAAACCAGTTTGCCAGTCCCAGCTCAGCCGTCTGCTTTGCCAGCGGCATCATCAGGATTGCAAACGGAACAAACATACCACTCACGATAAACAGATAGACAAAGCTGTAAAATTTGCTGTGGCTCTTGTTTCTGCCGAGCGCATAGCCCATCACAGAGTGAATTGTAACGGAAAGCACTACTGTCAGCAGCGTAATCAACACACTGTTTTTGAGTGAGTTCCAGAAATCTGTCACACGCATTGCCTCTCTGAAATTGTCAAGACTCCATGTCTTAGGGAGGGACAAAATGCCACTGACGCTGTTTGTCATCTCCGCAGGCTGCTTAAATGCGATAATGATTGTCATATACAGTGGGAACGCAATTGCAGAAAGACCTAAAATAAGTACAACCATCGCTGTCCAGTTTGTTTTCCTTTTTATCATATCTTCCTTCATTATAACTGCTCCTCCTTCTTACCAGTAAATTTCATCTGTGCTACAGAAACCGTCACGATTACCAAAAAGAATATCACCGCATTGGCGCTCTGGAAGCCAAACTGTCCGCCTGACATACCATTGTTGTAGATCAGGTAAGAGATTGACTCTGTACTTTGTGCAGGACCGCCCTTGGTCAACGCCATAATCTGATCAAATACCATCAGGAAATTTTTCACACACAGTACCATATTAATAGAAAAGAATGGAATAATCAGCGGAAAAGTCAGGTAGCGGAACTGCTTCCATCCAGTCGCACCGTCCAGTCCGCCCGCCTCGTACACGTCCTCCGGCACAGTCTGCAAGCCAGAGATGTAGATGATCGTGTTCATCGCAATCGCCTGCCATGCACAGACAATCACAATACCAATCCAAGCTGAGTCTGGATTTGACAGTATACTTTTGCTCAAGGACTCAGAGCCAATCATTGCGCCCATCGCCGGAAGAATATATGTAAAAAAGTAATTGAAAATGTAACCTACAACCAGTGCGCCGAGAATGTTTGGCAGAAAGTATGCGCCCCTGAAAAAGCTCTTCGCCCGTATCCTGCCATTCAGTGCCAGCGCTAAAATCAGACTGATCACATTCACCACAATCGTTGAAGCAATTGCAAGCTTAAATGTAAACAAGTAAGATTTTCCGACACGCGCGTCCGTAAACAAGTCTGCATAGTTGCGCAGTCCTACCCAGTCATATGAACCAAAGCCCTTAAAATTCGTAAAGCTGTAGATGACGCCGCGAATCAGCGGAATCGTGTTGAAGCAGACAAACAATGCCAAAATCGGAATTGTAATCAGTAAAAATGTCCTTTTTCTCTCATTTTTCATATTGAACCTCCATAAATTTACAATCCATATCGAAGAACGCTGCACTTGCGTTCTTCTAAACATTTAGCAACACTTAGTCTGTGTCCTTTACAGACTCTAGTGTTCCTTAATGTTTTTCGTATTCCTGAACCATACGGATAATGTCCCTGTTGTAACGCAGCCAGTCAGTATCAAATTTCTTTAGAAATGCATCCACATCCTTCTGAATCAGGAAGGTCTGAATCTGTGCATCGACTGCCATCTCCGACGGATAATAGTGATCCTGATAGTCTGTCATTTTGCCCTCTGCAATGTGCTGGTTCATACCGTCCAGCATGGGAGACAGGGTAAAATTGCCCTCCTTGCAGGGAATTGCAATCTGTGCGTCGATATACTGCTGAAGATTCTCCTCCGCAAGCAGGAAGTCCAGCACCTTGTATGCAGCCTCCTTATTCTTGCAGTCCGCCATCACGCAGAACTGAAGGTCAATACCGGAGTTCAACGTATTCTTTGCGGCATCGTCATTTGCAGGCATCACGAAGGAGTCAATGTTCAAATCGGGATTTACTGACAAAATCTGTGGGATTGCATAGCTTCCGATGGGATACATTGCTGCCTCGCCACGCGCAAAGGCGGTACAGGCATCATTGTAGCTGAATGCAAAGGGGTCCTCCACACTGTATTGCAGCAGGTCGAGATACTTCTCTGACACCTCGCGGTACTCCTTCTCAAAGGTCGTCTCCCCCCTGTTTACCTGCTTTGTCACATCGGCAGGTGCAAGGCTGACTGCCATGGCATTCCACGGTGCAAGACACGTCCACGTATCCTTGAAGCCAAAATAAAATGGCAGGATTCCCTCCGCCTGAATCTGATCACAAAGCGCCTGCATTTCTGTCCAGTTCTGGGGAATCTGCCAGCCATGTTCCGCAAACATATCCCTGTTGTACAGCACGCCCGCTGCATTCGCTACATATGGAACGGCAAAGGTGCCGTCTGTTGGGACTAACTCCAATGCCTCGTCCGTGTCAAGATATGCCTGATTGATGTCCTGCAAACCTGCATAGTCTGAAACGTCCGCCAAAATCTCTGCATCCACGAAATAGGAATAGTTGATATCTCCTCCGATTCCTATGATATCAGGGTAGTCCTCGCGGATAAACCTTGTCTTTAAAATGGTCATCGCATCATTGGGAGAACTGATCTTTAACTGGATATCATCATGCTGCGCGTTGAACTTCTCTTCCACCATCGCAAAGTAACTCGCTGCTTCCGGCTTGTACTGAACAATCTCAATCTTTGTCTTGCCATTGTTGTTCGAGGATGCACAACCCTGAACACCCGCCGCCGCTGCGATACAGCATAATGCCATCCCTAAGTGCCTTACTGCTTTTCCTTTCATTCTATTTTATCCTCCTTTTTCTTGATAAATATAGTTTAACATATCATAAGTATTAACGCCTGTCAAGCATTCTATACAATCCAATCACGCCGCGCCGTTTCTCATTGAATTTTGTCAAGTGACTCCAGGGAAAGAATTTTCTTTATATTAAGTAAAAACAGCACGCTCGCCGTGGTGGCCGATATCACATCGGAGACCGGCTCCGCATAGTAAACGCCCATCACGCCGAAAAAATGCGGCAGAATAATCGCCAGCGGAATCAGCAGGATAATCTTTCGCAGCACCGCGATAAAAAGAGAAACCTTCGCCTGTCCAAGCGCCAGAAACGTGGGCTGGATTCCGTTCTGCAAACCGAACACCAGCATCCCCGCCATAAAGACCGGCATCACCTGACCGACCAGTTCCACCAGCGCCGCCTCCTCGGTAAAAAACCCCGCATAAAATTCCGGGAACAGCATTGTGGTCGCCGTGGAAATCAACATGAAACCGAAACACAACCCGATCATCCAACGATAGAGCTGTCTCACCCTGCCAAAATTTCCCGCGCCGTAATTGTAGCTGACAATCGGCGTCATGCCCTGTGTAAAGCCGCTGATCGGAGCGGAAAAAAGCTGCATCACGCTCTGCATAATGGTAAGCGCTCCCACATGAAGATCTCCGCCGTAAGCCTGTAGCCCGTGATTGAGTACGATGCTGATAAAACTCTCTGTAGCCCTCATGATAAAGGGCGATATCCCCAGTGAAAAAATACTTGCCAGAATTCCCCACTCAAGCTTTAAAAATTTTTTTCGTATTTTCAGGGATGACTGTTTACTGAGCAAAAAGCCTGTAACCCAGGCCGCGCTGAGAGCCTGCGAAATCACGGTGGCAACAGCGGCCCCCTTCACGCCCATCTGAA
>ERZ808054.362-NODE-362-length-48107-cov-4.640537_pt1 | contig 48107 bp, 44 predicted proteins | sample MGYA00380201_ERZ808054 | MGnify/ENA primary metagenome ERZ808054 (study PRJEB31490, sample SAMN06133419) | mouse gut metagenome | isolation source: Z5_2 | host: mice | place: China: Chengdu | collected 2015-05 ...
ATGTCCATCTTGTTGATGAAAGCCATTCTCGGTACGTTGTAGGTATCAGCCTGACGCCATACGTTTTCTGACTGGGGTTCTACACCACCTTTTGCACAGAATACGCCTACAGCGCCATCAAGTACACGCAGGGAACGCTCAACTTCTACCGTGAAGTCAACGTGTCCGGGAGTATCGATAATGTTGATACGATGTTCTAACGCACCCGGCTTGGGTTTGCAATTTTCTTCCAAAGTCCAGTGGCATGTGGTAGCGGCTGATGTGATGGTGATGCCTCTTTCCTGTTCCTGCTCCATCCAGTCCATGGTTGCAGTACCTTCGTGAGTATCCCCGATCTTATAGTTAACACCGGTGTAGTATAAGATACGCTCTGTCAGAGTAGTCTTACCTGCATCGATATGAGCCATAATACCAATGTTCCTGGTTCTATCCAATGGATATTCTCTTCCAGCCAAAGGTTTTTCCTCCTTATATTAGTCTGGGCAGAAGCTCTCTTTTCGCGCAGACAAATGCGCAAAACACCTGTTTACTAGAAACGATAATGCGAGAAAGCTTTGTTTGCCTCTGCCATTTTGTGCATATCTTCTTTTCTCTTAACTGCTGCACCGGTATTGTTGGCAGCATCGAGAATCTCATGAGCCAGTCTGTCCTTCATGGTCTTTTCGCCTCTCTTACGAGAAAACATTGTAAGCCAGCGAAGTGCAAGTGCCTGACGTCTGTCAGGTCTTACCTCGATCGGTACCTGATAAGTAGCACCACCGATACGTCTCGCCTTAACCTCCAGAACAGGCATGATGTTGTTCATTGCCTCTTCAAAAACTTCAAGAGCCGGCTTGCCTGACTTTTCTTCTACTGTAGCAAATGCGCCGTATACAATTTTCTGCGCTACTCCCTTCTTACCATCCAACATAATGTTGTTGATAAGCTTGGTAACCACTTTGCTATTGTATAAAGGATCTGCCAATACATCTCTCTTTTGAATATGTCCTTTACGTGGCACGGTTCTTCCCTCCTTAATTACTTAATTAATTCATCGGTACTCACAGTGTGTCGTTCTAATCTCACATATTGTGTACGTGCGGGTTAATCTTATTACAAACAAATCTCCGCCTGACGGCAGAATTTATATCGTAACAGAATTCCAACACTAAATTAGTTCTGTTTGTGGGTCCAATCCGCTCCAATGGCTATTTTTTAGCAGCTTTAGGCCTCTTAGCGCCATATTTGGAACGAGCCTGTTTTCTGTTGGCAACTCCCGCAGTATCAAGTGTACCTCTGATGATGTGGTATCTTGTACCAGGCAAGTCCTTTACTCTTCCGCCTCTGATCAGAACAACGCTGTGTTCCTGCAGATTGTGTCCTTCACCGGGAATGTAGCTTGTTACCTCAATTCCGTTAGAAAGACGCACTCTGGCGATCTTACGCAAAGCTGAGTTAGGCTTCTTTGGGGTTGCGGTCTTAACAGCAGTACAAACACCTCTCTTCTGGGGAGCAGAAGTATCGGTTGCTTTCTTGTGAAGGGAGTTCCATCCTTTCTGCAAAGCGGGAGCCGTTGACTTCTTCACTGATGTCTGACGTCCTTTTCTGACTAACTGGTTAAATGTTGGCATTCTGTTTCACCTCCTGTTTATAAAATGATAATAATGAATAAATAATTCCTGCATTTTCGGGCACCAAAACACATGCACCCTTTAATGCACGCTAATATAGTATACTTGCAGTTTTTTTGATTGTCAATATCTTTCCCTGAAATTTTATGGGAAAATCGTAACAATTCAGCCATGTCCATTCATAAGTCACCAGAGTATACAATTTGACAAACCCATAATTTATCGGCTGGTGACTTATTTCATGTCGGGCGTCCGCCCTATAGAAATAAATGTACGATCTGTTCTTAGTGAGCAAGCTCCCACGTACAGATTGTACATTTATTTCTGCATGGCTGAACTGTTATCACAAAACTGCTGCGTCATGAACTATCATAAACGCAGCAGCCATTTTTTATTCTTCGATCAATACTTTCTCTTCGGAATCCTCTGATTCGGCTAAAACTTCATCTTCTTCGATTTCTGCTTCCTCATCAATGTCATCCGGCAGTTCATCGTAGGCGATTTCCACATCGTCAAGCAGTTCGCCATTTACCTCGTCCTCGGAAAGCTCGTCATCTACATCAATGGTCCCCATCAGGTCATTATCCGTAGAAAGCCTCGTGTTGCGGTAACGCTTCATACCGGTACCTGCCGGGATCAACTTACCGATGATCACGTTTTCTTTCAGACCGATCAGCGGATCGCTCTTGCCCTTGATCGCAGCCTCGGTAAGAACCTTCGTTGTCTCCTGGAAGGATGCCGCAGACAAGAAGGAATTGGTGGCAAGGGCCGCTTTGGTAATACCCAGCATGACCTGTTTGCCCTCTGCAGGCTCTTTTCCTTCTGCGTACAGTTCCTCGTTCAGATCCTCATATTCCAGCACATCCACCAGCGTACCAGGCAGGAACTCTGTGTCGCCGCTGTTCTCGATCCGGACCTTCTTCAGCATCTGGCGCACAATGACCTCAATGTGCTTATCGCTGATATCAACGCCTTGCAGACGGTACACACGCTGTACTTCCCGGATCATATAATCCTGTACTGCGCGGATCCCCTTGATCTTCAAAAGATCGTGAGGGTTTACGCTTCCTTCTGTCAGTTCGTCACCAGCCTCTAAAGCAACGCCGTCTAATACTTTGATTCTGGATCCGTAAGGGATCAGATAAGTTTTCGACTCGCCAGTCTCATCATTGGTGATCACGATCTCACGTTTCTTCTTTGTATCTTTGATGGTTGCCACACCGCCAAACTCTGCGATGATCGCAAGACCCTTCGGCTTTCTAGCCTCGAAAAGCTCCTCCACACGAGGAAGACCCTGTGTGATATCATCACCGGCAACACCACCTGTATGGAAGGTACGCATGGTAAGCTGGGTACCCGGCTCACCGATAGACTGCGCAGCGATAATGCCAACTGCCTCACCTACCTGGACTGCTTCGCCGGTCGCCATGTTTGCACCGTAGCACTTCGCGCAGATTCCCACATGGGAGCGGCAGGTAAGAATCGTGCGGATCTTCACCTTTTCTATTGGTTTGCCTTCTTCATCCACGCCTGCGCTCAAAATTTTCTCAGCACGGCTGGGGGTGATCATATGGTTGGGCTTAACGATTACATTTCCATCTCTGTCTTTGATTTCCTCACAGGAATACCTTCCTGTGATTCTGTCCTTCAGGCTTTCAATCGTCTCCTTGCCATCCATAAATGCAGATACCCACATGCCGGGGATGGTATCCTTGCCTTCCATACAGTCAACCTCACGGATGATCAGTTCCTGTGAAACGTCAACCATACGTCTGGTCAGATAACCGGAGTCGGCAGTACGCAGAGCCGTATCGGACAGACCCTTACGTGCGCCATGGGCGGACATGAAATACTCCAGTACATCCAGTCCTTCACGGAAATTGGACTTGATCGGCAATTCAATCGTCCTGCCGGTGGTATCTGCCATCAGGCCACGCATGCCTGCAAGCTGCTTGATCTGCTGGTTGGATCCACGGGCGCCGGAGTCAGCCATCATAAAGATGTTGTTATACTTATCCAGACCTGCAAGAAGCACATCTGTAAGCTTCTTATCCGTCTCATTCCAGGTTTCCACAACTGCACGGTACCGCTCTTCTTCCGTGATCAAGCCACGGCGGAAGTTCTGCGAAATCTTATCTACAGTAGCCTGTGCCTCATCCAGCATTTCCTGCTTCTGGGCAGGCACGGTCATATCCGAAATGGATACGGTCATTGCTGCCTTAGTGGAATATTTATATCCTGTGGATTTGATCAGATCCAGCACCTCTGCTGTCACGGAAGCGCCATGGGTATTGATTACTTTTTCAAGGATCTGCTTTAATTGCTTCTTGCCAACATGGAAATCCACTTCCGGAAGAAGGAAATTTTCCGGCTTGCTTCTGTCCACATATCCCAGGTCCTGGGGAAGGATCTCGTTGAACAAAAACCTTCCAAGTGTAGATTCCACAATACCTGACACTTCTTCGCCCTGTGCGTTCTTCTTGGTGATACGCACCTTGATTCTGGAATGCAGGGTACATGCACCATTTTCATAAGCAAGAATTGCTTCGTTTACATTCTTATAATACTTGCCTTCGCCAAGCACCCCCGGTCTTTCCTGTGTCAGATAATAAATACCAAGGACCATATCCTGTGAAGGAACGGCAACCGGTCCGCCATCGGAAGGCTTAAGCAGGTTGTTGGGTGACAAAAGCAGGAAACGGCATTCTGCCTGCGCTTCCACAGAAAGAGGAAGGTGCACTGCCATCTGGTCACCGTCAAAGTCAGCATTAAATGCTGTACATACGAGGGGATGAAGCTTGATTGCCTTACCCTCTACCAAAATAGGCTCAAACGCCTGAATACCAAGCCTGTGCAGGGTAGGTGCACGGTTCAGCATAACAGGGTGCTCCCTGATCACTTCCTCCAGCACATCCCAAACCTGGGTATCCAGTCTTTCTACCAGTTTCTTTGCATTTTTAATATTCTGGGAAATGCCTCTCGCTACCAGCTCCTTCATCACAAAGGGCTTGAACAGCTCGATTGCCATTTCCTTTGGAAGACCGCACTGATAAATTTTCAGTTCCGGTCCTACCACGATAACGGAACGCCCTGAATAGTCAACACGCTTACCCAGAAGGTTCTGGCGGAAGCGTCCTGCCTTGCCTTTCAGCATATCGGACAAAGACTTCAGCGCCCTGTTGCCCGGTCCCGTCACCGGTCTGCCGCGTCTGCCGTTATCGATCAGCGCGTCTACTGCTTCCTGGAGCATTCTCTTTTCATTGCGCACAATGATATCAGGCGCGCCCAGCTCCAGCAGTCGCTTTAAACGGTTATTTCTATTAATGATTCTTCTGTACAGATCGTTCAGGTCAGAGGTTGCAAAACGACCGCCATCCAACTGAACCATCGGACGGATGTCGGGCGGAATAACCGGAATTGCATCCATGACCATCCAGGAAGGTTCATTTCCTGATTCCCTGAAAGCCTCGATCACTTCCAGCCTTTTAATGATCCTTGCCCTCTTTTGGCCTGTGGAATCCTTTAATCCGGCCTTAAGCTCCGCCGCCTCTGTCTCCAGATCGATTGCCTGCAAAAGTTCTTTGATGGATTCGGCTCCCATCCCTACACGGAATTTATTGCCCCATGTTTCCCTTGCGTCCTGATATTCCTTTTCGGACAACACCTGCTTATATTCCAAATTGGTATCGCCTTTATCCAAAACAATATAAGATGCAAAATAAAGTACTTTTTCCAGCACTCTGGGTGAAAGATCCAAAATCAGCCCCATGCGGCTGGGAATTCCTTTAAAATACCAGATATGCGAGACAGGGGCTGCAAGCTCAATATGCCCCATACGCTCCCTTCTCACACTGGATTTGGTGACTTCCACGCCGCAGCGGTCACAGACAACACCTTTATATCTGATCTTCTTATATTTACCGCAATGACATTCCCAGTCTTTACTGGGACCAAAAATTTTCTCACAGAACAATCCGTCTTTTTCAGGCTTCAAAGTTCTGTAGTTGATGGTCTCCGGCTTTAATACCTCGCCCCTCGACCACTCCTTGATCTTCTCAGGTGATGCTAAGCCAATTCTGATGGCATCAAACGTCATTGGTTGATACACTTCCTGCTTTGTTTCTGACATCGCTATATCCTGCTCCTTTCAAAGTCTGGGCTTTTATTCATCAAATGCATCGGATTCTTCCATATCATCGAACTCGTCGTCCAGAAATTCCTCCGGCTCATCCTCTTCATCACTGCTTACAAGCTCGCCGCTGTCCTCATCAAATTCCTGCTGTTGATAACCCATGGATGAAAATGAATCTTTTTCATAATCATAATTCTTGTTGTCGCCTTCCATCTCATAACGGTAATCAGTATCACCGTAATCAATGGTCTCCATGATCTCAACCTCTGTATTGTCATCCTTGAGCACACGCACATCCAGACCAAGAGACTGTAACTCCTTAAGCAATACCTTAAAGGATTCCGGTATACCGGGCTCCGGTATATTGTCACCCTTAATGATTGCTTCGTAGGTCTTCACACGTCCAACCACATCATCCGACTTCACCGTCAGGATCTCCTGCAAGGTATAAGACGCACCATAAGCCTCCAGCGCCCAAACCTCCATTTCCCCGAAACGCTGTCCGCCGAACTGCGCTTTACCGCCTAACGGCTGCTGTGTCACCAGAGAGTAAGGACCCGTGGAACGGGCATGGATCTTATCGTCAACCAGATGATGGAGCTTCAGATAATGCATGTGCCCGATGGTAACCGGACTGTCAAAATATTCTCCGGTACGTCCGTCGCGAAGCCTTACCTTGCCGTCTCTGGAAATCGGAACGCCTTTCCAAACCTCTCTGTGGTCTCTGTTTTCGTATAAATAATCCAGAACTTCCGGAAGAAGCTCTTCCTTGTGTTTTGCCTCAAATTCTTCCCATGACAGGTTTACATAGTCATTGGCAAGATCCAGAGTATCCATAATGTCATTTTCATTTGCGCCGTCAAATACGGGCGTAGCCACATTAAAACCAAGCGCCTTAGCCGCCAGGGAGAGATGGATCTCAAGTACCTGTCCAATGTTCATACGAGAAGGCACACCCAGAGGATTTAACACAATGTCCAAAGGACGCCCATTAGGAAGATACGGCATATCCTCCACCGGGAGCACGCGAGAAACCACACCCTTATTTCCATGGCGCCCTGCCATCTTATCGCCTACAGAAATCTTTCTCTTCTGGGCAATATAAATACGGACAGCCTGGTTCACGCCGGGTGAAAGCTCGTCACCGTTTTCTCTTGTAAATACCTTGGCATCAACAATAATACCATATTCGCCATGCGGCACCTTTAAGGAAGTATCCCTTACCTCTCTTGCCTTTTCGCCGAAGATCGCACGCAGAAGCCTCTCTTCTGCCGTCAGTTCAGTTTCCCCCTTCGGGGTCACTTTACCCACCAGAATATCTCCCGCACGGACTTCTGCCCCGATACGGATAATGCCTCTCTCGTCCAGATCTTTCAGCGCATCATCACCTACGCCCGGAACATCTCTGGTGATTTCCTCGGGTCCTAACTTGGTGTCTCTGGCTTCTGCCTCATATTCTTCAATATGCACGGAGGTGTATACATCCTCCTGCACCAGTCTTTCACTTAAAAGTACGGCATCCTCATAGTTATAACCTTCCCAGGTCATAAATCCGATCAGCGGGTTTTTGCCAAGGGCAAGCTCGCCATCCGCCGTAGAAGGTCCGTCGGCAATCACCTGTCCTGCCTCGACATGATCCCCTTTACATACGATGGGCTTCTGGTTATAACAGTTGGACTGGTTGCTTCTTGCAAATTTGGTCAGACGGAATTCCATCTTTTCGCCATCATCACAGGTCATACGGATGATCTTTGCGGACACGAAATCAATGGTGCCAGCCTTCTTTGCAACCATACAGACACCGGAGTCCACAGCCGCCTTCGGTTCCATACCGGTTCCTACAACAGGCGCTTCCGTAGTAAGGAGCGGCACCGCCTGACGCTGCATGTTGGATCCCATCAGCGCGCGGTTTGCATCGTCATTCTCGAGGAACGGGATCAGCGCCGTCGCCACAGAAAACACCATCTTCGGCGACACGTCCATGTAATCAAATAATGCTTTCGGATACTCTGATGTCTCTTCCTTATAACGGCCGGACACCGTATTTCTCACGAAATGCCCTTCTTCATCTAAAGCTTCATTTGCCTGCGCTACGTGGAAATTATCCTCCTCGTCCGCAGTCATGTATACAACCTTATCCGTTACCCTGGGATTTGCAGGGTCAGACTTGTCAATTTCACGATAAGGTGCCTCCACAAAACCATACTCATTGATCCTTGCATAGGACGCAAGGGAGTTGATCAGGCCGATGTTCGGACCTTCTGGAGTCTCGATCGGGCACATTCTTCCATAATGGGAATAATGCACGTCCCGAACCTCGAATCCGGCACGGTCTCTGGAAAGTCCGCCGGGTCCCAGCGCGGAAAGACGTCTCTTGTGGGTCAGCTCACCCAGCGGGTTGTTCTGGTCCATGAACTGTGAGAGCTGGGAGGATCCAAAGAACTCCTTCACTGCAGCCTGCACAGGCTTAATATTGATCAATACCTGAGGCGAAATTTCTTCCGCATCATGGGTGGTCATTCTCTCACGAACCACTCTTTCCAACCTGGAAAGACCGATCCTGTACTGGTTCTGCAGCAGTTCGCCCACAGAACGGATGCGTCTGTTGCCCAAATGGTCGATATCGTCATCATTGCCGATACCGTATTCCAAATGGATATTATAATTCATGGAGGCAAGAATGTCTTCCTTCGTAATATGCTTCGGAATCAGTTCATGCACATTTTTCTTAATGGCATCTGCCAGTTCTTCCGGGTCCTCGCTGTATTCTTCAAGGATCTGCGCAAGCACAGGATAATATACCTGCTCTGTAATGCCTAGTTCCCTGGGATTGCAATCCACGAAATGCCTGATATCCACCATCATGTTAGAGAGCACTTTGACATTCTTCTCCTCAGTCTGGATGTATACATAAGGAATAGCCGCATTCTGGATCTCGTCCGCCAGCGCCACATCCACCTTGGTTCCGGCAGTAGCAAGGATTTCGCCAGTGGTGGTATCTACCACGTCTTCCGCAAGGATATGGTGTCTGATCCGGTTCCGGAACGCAAGCTTCTTATTAAATTTATATCTGCCGACTTTGGCCAAATCATATCTTCTGGGGTCAAAAAACATTGCGTTGATCAGGCTTTCCGCACTTTCAACGCTTAAAGGCTCACCGGGACGGATCTTCTTATACAATTCCAAAAGACCTTCCTGATAATTCGTAGAAACGTCTTTCGCCAAGCTTGCCTCTATTTTAGGTTCATCACCAAAAAGCTCCCGGATCTCATCCGTAGTGCCTACGCCAAGAGCCCTGATCAGAACAGTAACGGGAACTTTTCTGGTCCGGTCTACACGCACGTAGAATATATCGTTAGAATCCGTCTCATATTCCAGCCATGCGCCACGGTTCGGGATCACAGTTGAAGAAAACAGCCTCTTTCCGATCTTATCATGGCTGATTGCATAATAAATACCGGGAGAACGGACTAACTGGCTTACAATAACACGCTCAGCGCCATTGATGACAAAGGTGCCTGTTTCCGTCATAAGCGGAAGATCCCCCATGAATATTTCATGCTCGCTGATTTCTTCTTTTTCCTTATTATAAAGGCGTACTTTAACCTTTAGGGGAGCAGCATAAGTTGCATCTCTCTCCTTACATTTCTCAATAGAATATTTCACATCATCTTCGCACAGCTCAAAGTCCACGAATTCCAAGCTTAAATGCCCGCTGTAGTCCGCAATTGGAGAAATGTCGTCAAACACTTCTTTCAGGCCTTCCTCAAGAAACCACTTGTAGGAGTCTTTCTGGACTTCAATCAGATTCGGCATTTCCAGAACTTCTTTCTGCCGCGAATAACTCATCCGCACGTTTTTGCCTGCGGCAATGGGTCGTATTCTGTTCTTTTCCATTGACTATTCACCCCGTTCTTATGATTAATTTGCATACTTCACCAAAATAATGCACTATCCAGTCTAACACAAATTCTATAACGAGTCAACCAAAATTTTCCTTGTATCCCAAAAAAACTGCGAACCATTATCAGTTCGCAGCTTTTAAAATTTCTTTTAATTCCGGCTTTAATTACTTTAATGTAACCTTAGCGCCTTCTGCCTCAAGCTTAGTCTTGATCTCATCAGCTTCTTCCTTCGTAGCACCTTCCTTAACCATCTTAGGAGCAGCGTCTACCAGATCCTTAGCTTCCTTCAGGCCAAGACCAGTTGCTTCACGAACAACCTTAATAACTTTAACCTTGTTAGGACCTACTTCTGTAAGCTCTACGTCAAACTCTGTCTTTTCTTCTACTGCTGCGCCAGCGTCAGCACCCGGTGCTGCAACAACAACGCCTGCTGCTGCGGATACGCCGAACTCTTCTTCGCAAGCTTTTACAAGATCGTTTAATTCTAATACTGTCAACTCTTTGATAGCGTCAATAAATTCCTGTGTGGATAATTTTGCCATTTTGATTTCCTCCATAATATTTTTGTTAATTGTTTCTGTCCATCCTGATCAGGATGATCATTCTGCTGCAGGCGCCTCAGCCGCCTCCTGCGCTGGCGCTGCTTCAGAAGGTGCAGCAGCTGCGCACGCACCGGCACCGCCTTTTTCTGTAATCTGATCCAGTACGCGGGCAAGATTTGCCATCGGAGACTGCATGCTTCCAAGCAATCTGGAAAGCAGTTCTTCTCTTGAAGGGATCTTTGCAATGTTCTCGATACCTGCCGCATCATATGCAATTCCTTCAACCATACCGCCTTTAACCTCAAGCTTCGGCGCGTCCTTCGCAAATTTGCAAAGAACTCTTGCCGGCGCCGTTGCATCGGTTGTAGAGATTGCAACTGCGCTGGGTCCTTTAAGATAAGGCATAAGGCTTTCGCAGGCAGTTCCCTTGAATGCAAAGTTCATCATGGTGTTCTTGTAAACCTTGTAAGTGATTCCCGCTTCACGGAGCTGCTTACGAAGATTCGTGTCCTGCTCTACGGTAAGTCCGCGGTGATCAACAAGAACGACTGACTGCGCATCTTTGATTCTTTCAGAAATCTCATCAACGACGGGTTTTTTCAATTCGACTTTTGCCACTTTTTTTACCTCCTTATAGATTGTTTTGCCGAAAGGAGTCTTTTAATATAAAAAACCTTTCTTCTCCGGGCACGCCAAAGACAGAAAGGTTCATAATCAAAAATTTTAAACTCTTTTCCTCGGTAGGCGTTACCTGCTTACGCCACGCGGAACATATGTCCGCATCCGGCACCTACGGTCTTCGGCATGGTCAAGATGACCTTTATTAAAATAACATAACATGACGAGTACTGTCAATACTTAAATTCTTATTGAGCTTGTTTCATCCTCTTCTGATCAAAAATTTACATACTTTTTCAATGTATTGCGGACCGCACCGTTCCCCGCCGTCAATTCCTTCAAGTAAGCGCACACTTTTCCTGCCATGCCGGCTTCATACAGATCCACGCCAAAGATCTGCTTCATCCTCAGAACTTCTGCAACCTGTGCTTCCACGTCTGTCTCTTTTCCAAGCACTATCCCCGCCACATAAGGGCAAACGGTATCAAGAAGGGGATCGGGGCTTAATTCAAAGCGCTTTCCCTGATCATCCACCGCCATCAGATAGCGGAGCCAGCCTGCAAACACCAAAGGAATCATCTCCAGGCTGTTTACATCCAGCTCCGGGGATTTCTGGTAAGCTTTTACTGTCTCGCCAAAACGGATCGCCAGTTTTTGAGAGGTATCCGTAGCGATTCTCTGGGGCGTATCCGGCATAAAGGGATTGGGGAAGCGCACCTGCAATACGGTATCGATAAACTCTTTGGGATCCAGAATGCCGGGATTTACCACCACCGGAAGCCCTTCCTGATACCCGATCCTCTGAACCAGTTTCACCAACTCTGCATCCTTCAGCTCGTCGGAAATCTTATGGTAGCCTAACAGGCACCCATAAACCGCCAGTGCGGTATGAAGAGGATTTAAACAGGTGCAAACCTTCATTTTTTCCACCTTGTCAACCGTTTCTTTTTCCGTAAAGATCACACCACCTGCTTCCAGCTTCGGTCTTCCATTGGGGAAAGCATCCTCCACCACCAGATACTCGCATTCCTCCGCATTGACAAAGGGGGCAACGTAGGTATTTTTGGAAGTGATCACTGGCTCTAACCCCTCCACGCCGTCCTCCCGCAAAATCTTTTCCACAGAAGCATCTGGTCTAGGGGTAATCTTATCAATCATAGTCCAGGGAAAGCTGACCTTTTCCCGGTTGTCCACATACTGTACAAATCCTTCTTCCGCCTTCTGGTTCTCCGCCCATTTTTTTGCAAAAGCGCTGATTGCGGCATACAGCTTATCCCCATTGTGGGAACAGTTGTCCGTGCTGACCATGGCAACCGGCTTCTGACCTGCCTGATAGCGCGCATAAAGGAGCGCCGCCACCTTACCCATATAACTGGATGGTGATGCCGGTCCCGCCTGAAAATCCGCTTCTACCGCCGGAAGAAACACGCCTTTTCCGTCTACCAGACTGTAGCCTTTTTCCGTGATGGTAAAGGTACACATTTGCAGGGAATCCTTTTCAAAAATCTCCTTCATCCTGCCAAATTCCGACTTATTTTCGGAATCCAGCGCCAAGGACTCCACAATGCTTCCGATCACCGTCTTTTCCACATTTCCGTCTGCTTTTAAAGTAACCGCTATATTATAATCATCGTGGGGACGGTTCATCTTTTCGATGATCTCATAGTCAAATCCTTCCGCCGCCACAACCCCTCTGTCCAGCACACCTTCGTTTAAAAGGTTTTGCGCCACATTGGCGAGGAAAGCCTTAAAAATGTTTCCCGCCCCAAAATGGACCCAAAACGGATTTTCATAGGTTGCTTTTTTTACTTGCTTCCGGTCAAATTCCGGCAGCTTGTAGCCGGCTTTTTCCCATGCCTGTCTGTCCCTTAATCCCTGCCCGTCTAATCTCATTTTCTTTCCGCTCCTTTCACGATCGCTTCCCAAAGCCCGTTCAGATAAGCTGCCCCAAGGGCACGGTCATATAACCCATAACCGGGCATTGCCACCTCATCCCAGATCATTCTTCCATGGTCAGGACGGATGGGACCCTCAAAACCGGTCTCATACAACGCTTTCATGATCTCATACATGTCAAAGCTTCCGTCTGAAGACAGATGCGCTGCCTCTTCAAAATTATCCGGCGTGATAAATTTCAGATTACGCACATGGGCAAAATGGATCCTGCCCTTTAACGAACGGATCATATCCGGCAGATCGTTTTCCAGATTGGTTCCATAAGAACCGGAGCAGAAAGTCACGCCGTTGTGTGGATCGTCCACCATTTTCATCATACGAAGGATATTTTCCTTATTAATGGTGATCCTGGGAAGCCCAAATACGCTCCATGCCGGATCGTCCGGATGGATTGCCATCTTAATATCATATTGGTTACACACCGGCATGATCTTTTCGAGGAAATATTTCAAATTGGCAAACAGCTTTTCTCCGTCCACATCCTTATACATTGCAAAAAGCTCCTTTACCTTTGCCATGCGCTCCGGCTCCCAGCCCGGCATTACCGTGCCGTTCATGTCGCCGGCAATGGAATCGAACATTTTCTCCGGATCCAGTGCGTCCACTGCTTCCTGCGTATAGGCAAGCACCGTAGAGCCATCCGCCCTCACTCTTGCCAGCTCTGTCCTCGTCCAGTCAAATACCGGCATAAAATTATAGCACACCAAATGGATTCCCTCTTTTCCCAGATTTTCAAGAGTTTCGATATAATTGGCAATATACTGATCCCGGCTGCCTGCTCCCGTCTTGATATCATCATGAACATTTACGCTTTCAATTCCGGCAATATGCAGTCCTGCCGCTTCCACTTCTTCTTTCAAAGCATGGATACGTTCCCGGCTCCACACCTCCCCCGGCGCCGTATCATAAAGCGTGGTGATCACACCGGTCACGCCGGGTATCTGCCGGATCTGCTTCAATGTCACCGTGTCAAACTTGCTTCCATACCATCTCAATGTCATTTCCATAGTCTTTTCCCCATTTCTGCGCTGCTTTCATGGCTGATGCTTCAAGCACGGAGCCTGCGGATGCCGCGCTGACGCAAACTCCTTAAGAGCTGTATTGCTTTACTGATCAATGATTTAATTTCATTATAATGCACTCCGCCCAAAAAACCATTGATAAGATTGTTGTGTACATTGCAAAAATTGCGGTTCTGTGCTATTTTTAATCTGACACAATCAACAAACTGAAAGCATACGAAAAGGAATGATATCCCGATATGAAAAAGAATTTGGAAACTCGTTTTCAGCCCAGACAGTACATGGTATCCGATTACTTTGAAATCTATTATTATAATGACCACGAGCTTTCAAAAGTAGCCCTGCATTCCCACGACTACTACGAATTTTACTTTTTTCTTGAGGGAGACATCAGCATTCAGATCGGACAGGAAACACATCCTGTCCGGTATGGCGACGTGATGCTCATACCGCCCCATATCCCCCACCGTCCCATCATCCACAGCACCAATACCCCTTACCGCCGCTTTGTATTCTGGATCAGCCAGGAATACTGCCTCCACCTTCGCAGCATTTCTCCTGATTACGTTTATCTGATAGAATATGTGAAAAAAGAGAAACAGTATCTCTTCCACAATGACCAGATCACCTTCAACTCACTCCAGTCACAGCTCATGCGCCTGATCGAGGAGATGAACGCTGAACGTTTCGGCAAAGAAACACAGATCTCCCTGTATGTAAACGAGCTGGTACTATATTTGAACCGTATTGTTTATGACCGGAATGCACCCAGAGATAAAAAAATGGAAATTTCCCTCTACCAAAACCTTATCCTTTATATTGAGGATCATTTGGAAGGAGAGCTTTCCTTAGATATGCTGGCAAAGAAATTCTATGTCAGCAAATACCATATTGCACATGTGTTCAAGGAGCATCTCGGCATGTCCATCCACCAGTATATCACCAAAAAACGTCTGGCTCTCTGCCGCGAAGCCATTCTGGGCCAAATGGGCATCACGCAGGTCTACCAGACGTTTGGGTTCGGTGATTATTCCAGTTTTTACCGCGCATTTAAAAAGGAGTACGGCATCTCTCCCAGAGATTTCAAGGACATGCAGACCATCAGATATGACTGAACATTGCCATCTATCCGGTAATTCTCCGGTCAAGCTTTTTGGAAAGTCTGGTTCCGATCCACTGCAGGATCTGCACCAGCAGCACCAAAAGCACCACCGTTACGATCATGATATCCGCCTGATACCTGCGGTACCCATACTGGATTGCAATATCGCCAAGGCCTCCGCCTCCTACCACACCGGCCATTGCGGAATAACCCAGAATCGTTCCCAGGGCAATCGTTCCGCCTACGATCAGGGATATCCTTGCCTCCGCCAGAAGCACCTTCCAGATGATGGTCCAGAGCCCTGCACCCATACTCTGCGCCGCCTCGATCACACCGTGATCCACCTCCAGAAGAGAGGACTCTACCAGCCTTGCCACAAAAGGCGCTGCCGCCAGTGACAGTGGAACAATGGTCGCGGTTGCCCCATAGCTTCTTCCCACCACCCATCTGGTAAAGGGAATGACCAGCATCAACAAAATCAAGAAGGGAATGCTTCTCACAATATTTACCACCACATCCAATACCTTGTACAAAATCTTATTCGGCTTTAATCCCCCCGGCGCTGCCACCACCAGTGCAATCCCCATCGGAAGTCCCAAAAGATACGCGATCAGAGTCGATACCAGCGTCATATAAAGTGTTGCCCCTGTACCTTCCACGATCATCATGATTACCTGTCTATCCCACATAATTATCCAGCTCCTCCACTTCCAGTTTTCTATCCTTCAAATACTGTATCATTTTTTCAGCAGCTTCCATATCTTCCGGGAGCTGCAGGATCATCTGCCCATGGGCAACGCCGCCGATATCTCTGGTATCTGCCAGCAGGATATTTACCGGCGCCTTGCAGGTAAGGATCATATTCGCGATCACCGGCTCATAAGACGAATTGCTGGAAAAAACAATTCTGATACAGCGTTTCCCCTGCATCTCCTCATAAACTTCCCCATCCCCCTGAATCATCAGCTTCTTGGCTGCTTTGCTCTTAGGCTTTTGGAATACCTCCTCCACCGTGCCTGACTCCGCGAGGGTTCCCTCGTCAATGATCGCCACATGGCTGCAGATTTCCTGCACCACCGCCATTTCATGGGTAATGATCACAATGGTGATCCCATATTTCTGGTTGATCTCTTTCAACAACGCCAAAATTGCCTTGGTCGTCGTCGGATCAAGCGCACTGGTAGCCTCATCACACAATAAAATTTTCGGGTTCGTTGCAAGGGCGCGGGCAATGGCAACACGCTGCTTTTGTCCGCCGGAAAGCTGCGCCGGATAGGCAAGCGCCTTCTCCGAAAGCCCGACAATCTCAAGAAGCTCCTTTGCCCGTGCATATGCTTCCTTCTTGGACTTTTTGATAATCTCCATGGGAAAGCAGATATTGTCGATCACATTCCGCTGCATCAGCAGATTAAAATGCTGGAAGATCATGGCAATCTGCGTTCTGGTCTGGCGGAGCTCGTCATTTTTCATCTTTGAGAGATCCTTCCCCTCAATCAGCACCGTTCCACTGGTAGGACGCTCCAAAAAATTAAGGCATCTGACCAGCGTGGATTTACCAGCGCCGCTCATGCCAATGATCCCATATATTTCCCCTTTATGGACATCAAGATTGATTCCCTTTAAAGCCTCCACCTTGTTGTCCTTCCCCACAAAGGTTTTGGTCACATCACGGATCTGTATCATCGTTTCCATATGTATCTTCCTGTTCCTTTCGCAAGTTTACCATAGTTCTCACAGCTCCTATCATACCATAAAGCGTACTTCCTTGCAAATAGCTGCCTACTCACCCGCTTTCTTATATTCCGTATCCGCCTGTTCCTCCGATAAGCCAGGCTCCACACCCTCTATACATTTCTGTTATCTTTTGTTATACTGTAATAAATCATAAATGAAAGAAGGTTCCAAACATAATGAGTAATAAAAAAGCAGTTGTTTCTCTTGGGCACAGTGCATTAGGCAGCACCACATCAGAGCAGCTAGGCGCCGTAAAAGTCACCGCAAAAGCTCTTGCCGATCTGGTGGAATCCGGATACCAGCTTACCATCACTCACAGCAACGGTCCTCAGATCAGCATGATCCACAAAGCCATGACAGAACTGCGCCGCCTTTATATTGATTATACACCTGCCCCCATGTGCGTCTGCAGCGCCATGAGCCAGGGTTACGTGGGATATGACATTCAGAATGCCCTGAAAGCAGAGCTTCTCATGCGGGGAATCAGCAAGACTGTTTCTACCATCTTAACACAGGTAACTGTAGATCCTTATGACGAAGCCTTTTATGAGCCCACCAAGCTGATTGGCAGGTATATGTCCTCCGAAGATGCAGAAATTGAAATTAAAAAAGGAAACTATGTGAAAGAAGAACCGGGCAAAGGATTCCGCCGGATCATCGCTGCTCCCAGTCCTATTGATATCGTTGAAATAGAAGCCATACGCACCCTGGCAGAAGCCGACCAGATCGTTATCGCCTGCGGAGGCGGCGGTATCCCTGTTATCGAACAAAAACACGCCCTTAAAGGCGCGTCTGCCGTAATTGAAAAAGATACCATTGCAGGAAAGCTTGCTTCTGACCTCCGCGCCGACCGGCTGATCATCCTGACCTCTGTACCAAATGTGTATAAGGATTTCGGAAAAGAAACCCAGAAAGCCATTCCATTGCTGAATGTGGAACAGGCGAAGAGGCTGATTGCCGAAGAGGCATTTGGAGAAGGTACCATGCTTCCCAAAATTGAAGCTGCCATTTCCTACCTTTCTTCCAACAATGAGGGAAGCGTTCTGATTACATCATTGGAGACCGTGGCGGATGCGCTAAAAGGGAAAGCCGGAACTGTAATTACTGCATAAAGTTCTCGATCAGCTTGCTTTATCTGAGCTCTCTCCGGGCGCTCTGGTAAAGCAAGCTAATTAAAAATATACCCTTCCTGGTCAATCGTCACTCCGGGAGAAAGTTCACGCATCCTGTTCAGTATCCTCTCCTTCTCTTCCCCATACACCAGATCCACCCGGCAGTCTGACTGCAGTGCAGGCACAAACTGGAAGCTCTTCAGTCCGTTCTGGTCCAGGACAACCTTCACCATGCCAGTATCCACGGTCCTTGAGTTAAACCAGAAATTTCCCAGACTATAGACCACTGGCACATCTCCCGCAAAGGTGATCCCCTGCAGGCAGTGGGGATGGTCTCCGATGATCAGATCGGCGCCCGCTTCTGCAATCTTCGGCGCCTGGTCAAGCTGTGCCCAATCAGGTTCTGCCACATTTTCCGTTCCCCAGTGGATATAGACGATCACAAAATCACTGTTTTCCTTTGCCAGCCGCACCATCTCGCACAGCTTATCCGGATTCAGGCAGCGGAACACTCCGGCAGAATTCTCTGCAGCCCCCTTCGTATCGGGATTCTCCAGCCGTTCAATCTGGGTAGCCGCCACCAGCGCGATCTTCATATCGTTTACAATATAATAAACAGGCGCCGATGCCTCCTCCAGATTTTTCCCGGCTCCTACATAAGGGATCCCTGCCTGTGTCAGTGTTTCCAATGTGTCCAGAAGCCCTTCCTCTCCAAAATCATAGATATGATTATTGGCAATGACCGCCGCATCCACGCCCATATCATGGAGATATGCCACCGTACTGGTGTCAGCCCGGAAAGTAAAAGTCTTTCCCTCCGTAGGAGTTCCCCTGTTTGTGTAAGGGAACTCATTATTTGCCACAAGGATATCAACTCCCTGAAGCTGTGCCAGCATGGCATCCGAAATTCCGTCATTGATCGCGCCCCCGCGCCTTAAGAGATTAGTCATGATTGCGTACTCATCATCAAAAAGGATATCCCCCACAAAGCCAATGGTCACTTCATCTTCCCGGTCCGCCTCCCATGCATAAATCCGGTTCGCCTTCCGGTATTCCGCATCCGCAAGCTGATCGCCATATCTGGAATTCTCAGGAACAGCCGCTGTTTCCAGCGTCTCCGGTTCCTTCGGCACATTTTCCCAGAAAGAACTTTTTTCTCTTTCTTCTTCTGCCCGGCTCTGCTCTTCTTTCTGGCTTACCGGCGCCTCCGGCGGTGGTTCCTTATCAGAAGAACGGAGCTTTATAGCCGCAATGATCAAAAGGCCAAGCAAGATCACCAGGCTTAGTGTAACTGCAAATATTCCCACGGGCTTTCTTCTAACAGATTTCTTATTTACTTTTCGGTTTTGAGAATTCTTATTCTTTTTCATAGTAACAGTATAACACAAAAACCGCCTTCCTAATACAGGAAAGCGGTCTTTCAATCTCATAATTATTTTTCTTAGAACTTTGCCACGTTAAGCTTAAGTCCGGGACCCATGGTAGAAGAAAGCGTAATGCTTCTCAGATACTGTCCCTTCACGGCTGATGGTCTTGCCTTAATAATTGCTTCCATCAAGGCGTTAAAATTCTCCAAAAGCTTCTCCTCTGAGAAAGAAACCTTTCCAATCGGAACGTGTATAATATTAGACTTGTCAAGTCTGTATTCGATCTTACCGGCTTTGATATCGTTGATTGCTTTCGTCACATCCATCGTAACGGTGCCTGCCTTCGGGTTGGGCATTAATCCCTTAGGTCCGAGGATCTTACCTAAACGTCCCACGATACCCATCATGTCAGGTGTTGCAACTACTACGTCAAAATCAAGCCATCCGTCATGCTGGATCCTGGGGATCAGCTCGTCGCCGCCCACATAATCAGCCCCGGCTGCCTCAGCTTCATTTACCTTATCACCTTTCGCAAATACCAGAACCTTAACAGTCTTACCAGTTCCGTTAGGAAGCACAACAGCTCCACGAACCTGCTGCTCTGCATGACGTCCGTCACATCCCGTCCTGATGTGTACTTCAACGGTCTCATCAAACTTGGCAACTGCCGTCTTCTTAACAAGTGCAACTGCATCTGCTGCTTCATATAAATTCGCGCGGTCGATCTGCTTTGCAGCTTCTACATATTTCTTTCCATGTTTCATTATTAATTCCTCCTATGGTTCAAACGACATAACAATTTATGTCTCCCACTCCTCAAAATTTATTGGTTAGTCTTCTACTTGAATACCCATGCTTCTTGCAGTACCGGCAACCATGCTCATTGCTGCTTCAAGGCTGGCAGCGTTTAAGTCAGGCATCTTCATTTCTGCGATTTCCTGGATCTTCGCTTTGGAAATTGTTGCAACCTTTGCCTTGTTCGGTGTTGCGGAACCTGACTTCAGATTACATGCCTTCTTAAGAAGCACTGCTGCAGGGGGAGTCTTCGTAACAAAACTGAAACTTCTGTCTGCATAAACTGTAATAACGACCGGAATGATAAGATCACCCTTATCGGCTGTCCTTGCGTTGAACTGTTTCGTAAATTCAACGATATTAACCCCATGCTGTCCAAGTGCGGGACCTACCGGGGGCGCTGGTGTTGCCTTACCAGCAGGAATCTGTAACTTGATGTATCCTTGTACTTTCTTTGCCATTTGGCACCTCCTATTATCATGCAGATTCTTCCCTCACAGGCATGCACTGGGTCAGGGCTCATTTCCCTGCCGCACATGCTCCCTCAGGATAAGACTGCACCGTGGTTTGGCGCAGAATTCCTTCTGCTCCCACAGCCTGCGGCATCCCGCAGACTAATTAAAAAGTTACTATATTTATATATGGAAGAAACTCCATATTAAATATTTGTTCCGTTTCATAAAATTCCCGGTCTGCGGAAACTTTATGACATTTTTCTTACTTCTGCAAAACTGATCTCCACAGGTGTCTCCCTGCCAAACAGCTCTACATTGATGGTCGCTGTCTGCTTGCTGAAATCCATCCGCTGCACCACGCCCACCGTGTCCTTCCAGACACCGGCAACCACCGCAATCGCATCTCCTTCAGCAAAGTCAACTGATATATTTTCTGTCTGGATACCAAGAGGCTTCATTTCTGCTTCCGAAAGCGGAACTGGCTTGCTTCCCGGTCCCACAAAGCCGGTCACACCTCTGGTATTACGGACAACATACCAAGTATCATCATTCATGACCATATTGATCAGAACGTATCCCGGAAACATCTTTTTCTGGACAGTCCTTCTGGCACCGTTTTTCAGTTCCACCACATCCTGCATAGGCACCCGCACTTCCAGAATCTCTTCTTCCAGATGTCTGTTCTCAATTGTCTTTTCTATATTGGCTTTCACCTTATTTTCATACCCGGAATAGGTATGTACCACATACCAGTTTGCTTCTGCCATCTATATAGTCCAACCTTTCTCGTTTTACAGGCTTTTCAGGAAGTTCACGCCATACTGCATAAAAAAATCCAGCACTGCGATCAATGCGCCAAGCACGACAGAAATGCCGACAACAGCCACTGACTGCTTAAAAACCGATTCACGGTCCGGCCATGTAATCTTCTTGAATTCAGCCTTAACCCCTTTAAAAAAACTGGGCTTTGCGGGCTTTGCTGCTTTTTCTTTCTTTGCGGAATCTGCCATAATTAAACTCCTTTCAGATACCATGGCCTTCAAAAGCCACAGAAATTACTTGGTTTCTTTATGCAGTGTATGAGTTCTGCAGAATCTACAATATTTCCTAAGCTCCATCCTGTCGGGATGTGTCTTCTTATCTTTGGTGGTATTGTAGTTACGCTGCTTACATTCTGTACATGCCAGTGTAATTCTTGTACGCATGATTCTTCCTCCATTCTTTTGCCGGATTTTGAGCATAAAAAAAAGACCTAAATCTTATTTGTTTGATAAATATAACATATCTATCCCACTTCGTCAACCATATTCATAAAATAAATTAAAATATCTATTGTTTTTTTCTACCCCGAATGCTATGATAAATTTATCAAAATAGGTGATTTAATGCCCTGCTACAGGAAATAACTATTTCCCTGCAAAATGGTTTTTGCAGTGCCTAACAATTTGGCAGCATGTAGATTCACGGAAGAAAGGAGGGGCTGATCTATGTCTTATAATACTGCATTAAATACGGTCTATAATTATTATCAGACTACTTATGCGCCTAAAACTACGTCACGCTACGATACGCACAAGCGCAGCGAACTTCAGAACATCTACCATTCCATTGTCAAACTGAACAAGGATTCCCCTCTGTATATTTTAGATACCAGCAGGTCATCGCGTGAATTTGCAGTGGGGCTTAAGGAAAACGCAAGGCAGCTCCGCAATACCATCGCCTCTCTCGGCGGTCTGGACGAAGCGGAGATGTTCAACAAAAAAGCGGCTTATTCCAGCAACGAGGATATCGTCAGCGCTTCTTTTATCGGCGAAGTGCCCGGCGATGAGGATATTCCCTCCTTTAATATAGAGGTCAATTCACTGGCTGCCAGCCAGGTGAATTTAGGATCATTCATTCCCTCTGATGAAAAGAGCGGGCTTGAGCCTGATACCTATTCCTTTAATATAACCATTAATGATTTAGGCTATGAATTTCAGTACAATGTCAGAGAAGGGGAAACAAACCGCACTTTGCAAAACCGCTTGTCCCGCCTGATCAACAATGCGGGTGTAGGCATTCATGCGGACGTTTTAGAGGATGGGAAGGGAAACAGCTCCCTGCGCCTGACCTCCGATGCCACCGGCGTAAGCTACCGGCGCGATTCCATATTCAGTGTCTCAGACGACAAGACGTCCAAAGCCTCGGGAACCGTTGATTATCTCGGAATTGATTATATTGCAAGGCATCCTTCCAATGCTGATTTTCTGCTGAACGGAGAGCGCCGAAGCTCGGCATCCAACCATTTCACCATTCACAAGATGTTTGCGCTTACCTTAAACGGCATCAGCGCCCACGAAGGCGATACCGCCACGATCGGGGTGAAAACGGATCTGGACTCCCTGACCGAAAATATTGGCCAGCTGGTAAACGGTTACAATTCCTTTATCCGTTCCGCTGCCGAATATTTAAACCTTCATCCCCAGAGCCGGAAGCTCTTAAACGAAATGAGGGATGTTTCCTCCCCTTATCGCCCTACTTTAGAGCCGCTGGGATTTACCTTTGACAGCAGCGGGGAGATTTCCCTGAGCAATGCCGCTTTCAGAAACTCTATTTCCGAGAGCGACCCCCATGACCAGTTATCCTCCATCAGGGACTTTACGAATTCCATCCTGCGCAAGACCGGACAGATTTCTTTAAATCCGATGGAATATGTGGACCGGGTCATGGTCGCTTACAAAAACCCCGGACATAATTTTGCTACGCCATATGTGACCAGCAATTACAGCGGCATGCTTTTTAACGGGTATTGTTAAATTCGCATTCATAAAGATAAATCCTTTACCGCCATGATCTGTCAATCGTGGCGGTAAAGGATTTATTTTTATATATTATTCATTTGACGCCATCTCCAGCGCCGCTTCTATCACCTTATCCATGTCATAGTAACGGTATTGCCCCAGCCTTCCGCCAAAAAGCACATTCTTTTCTTTTTGGGCCAGTTCCTGATATCTGGCGAAGAGCCGATCATTCTTTTCGTCGTTGACAGGATAGTAAGGCTCCATCCCCGTCTCCCACGCTGCAGGATACTCTCTGGTGATCAGCGTGCCCCTGCCTTTCCCGAACTCAAAATGCTTATGCTCGATCACGCGGGTGTAGAGAACCTCCCGCTCCGTATAATTGATCACTGCATTCCCCTGATAATTATCAACCAGCGGCATGTCCTCTTTTTCAAAGCGCAGGGAACGGTAAGCAAGATTTCCGAAGCAATAACCAAAGTACTCGTCGATCATTCCGGTATACAGGACCTTATCCCAGGAAAAGAAAGCTTCTCCCGCTTCCCTGGCCTGCTTTTGTTCCTGGCAAAAATCCCGATAGCTGATGCCCAGACGCACCACCGCGCCATCCAGAAGCTTTTCTACGATTGCCGTGTAGCCCCCTTCCGGGATGCCCTGATACTTATCCGTAAAATAATTATTGTCATAGGTAAACCGAAGAGGCACCCGCCTGATGATAAATGCAGGCAGATCCTTACAGGAACAGCCCCACTGCTTTTCCGTGTAGCCCTTGATCAGCTTCTCGTAAATATCCCGCCCTGCCAGCGCCAACGCCTGCTCTTCCAGATTTTCCGCCGTGCCGCCCTTAGGTTTTTCCAGTTGTGCGCTGATCTTTGCCTGTGCTTCCCCGGGCGTTTTCACGCCCCAAAGCCTGCTGAACGTATTCATATTGAAGGGGAGATTATAAATCTCCCCTTTATAAATTGCCATAGGCGCATTTACGAAATGATTAAACTCAGCAAACTGGCTGATATAATCCCAGATCTCACGGTTAGAAGTATGAAAAATATGCGCGCCATACTCGTGCACATGAATTCCTCTCACCTCGCTGGTATAAATATTTCCGCCAACGTTCTGCCGTTTGTCGATCACCAGACAGGACTTGCCCTGTTTTAGCATTTCGCGTGAAAAAACCGAGCCAAACAGCCCGGCTCCCACGACCAAATAGTCAAAGTGTTCCTTGATCACGATTACAGCTCCCTGTACTTCTCAAGCTGAACATAATCTTCCATCATTTCAAGAATTCTCTTGCGGCCTTTCTTATTCAACTGAATGTAATACTGCATAACTCTGTTTTCCAAAATCTTTTCACCCAGTACTTCACCCTTTTCAAGTGACGAAAAGTCAACCGGATTCAGGCTGAGCCTGTCGCACATACGGATCACTGTGCCGTACGCCATACCCTCAATGCCTCTGTCCAGCGCAGTAACCAATGTACTGTAAGGGATTTCCATTTCGAGCGCAAACTGCCGCACACTCTTGTACTGTTTTAAGATTTCCTGTTTTAAAATTTCTGCTTTGGTCATGTTTAAACCTCCCTTTAATACTTTTTAATATTAATACTTAAAACTAACATAACAGGATTTGGAATTACATATATCATAGTATACCATACCCTCTTTTTCTAGTCACCTAAAAAAATGTTAACTTTCTGTTAAAAAGTACTAAAGTACCACAAATAAGTGGAAACCTATTCCAAATATCCCAATTCTGCAAATTCCGGCGTATCAAAAAACTCCTTCAGGGTAATTCCAAGACCGTCACACAGCTTTCCTATCGTTATTATGCCTGGATTTACGGTGCTCTTATCCATAATGTGCATCAGCGTCGTCATTGGCACCGCTGACTCATAAGACAAGGCATAATAAGACATCCTCTTTTCTTTACACAAATTGTTAATTCTCTCAACCAGCAAATCTTGCGCTTTCATCTTTTGCCCTCCCATATATGGTAATATTATAGCTTAATGCATATTTCAATTATTACCTTATATGGAAGTATTCGCCAATTTATATTTTATCGGGATGCGCAGTCAGCCGGAAAGCCTCTGCGCAAGCTTTGTATTGCGCTGTGTCGTCTTTTCATTCTTGATGGCATAAAACACTGCCTTCTTTTCCCCGATCAGCACCAGAACCTTTTTCGCCCTGGTCACGCCGGTATAAAGAAGATTCCGCTGGAGCATCACGAAATGGCTCATGGAAAAGGGCATCACCACGATCGGATACTCGGAGCCCTGCGCCTTATGGATGGTGGTGGCATAGGCCAATACCAGCTCGTCCAGCTCCGTCACGTCATAGATCACTTCCCTGCCGTCAAAATCCACGGTCAGTTCCCGCTCTTCCAGATCCACCTTTACAATATTACCGATATCGCCGTTGAAAACTTCCTTATCATAGTCATTGCGGATCTGCATGACCTTATCCCGGATGCGGTAATTAGTGCCGCCCCTGCGCAGCGCCGGTCCGTCCGGGTTCATAGCCTCCTGAAGCACCTGGTTTAAATTTGCCGCACCCACGATTCCCCGCTGCATGGGTGTCAGCACCTGAATATCCCGCAGGGCATCCGCCTGATAATAGCGCGGCAGGTTTGCCGTACAATATTTCACCAGCCGCTCCACGATCCCTTCATTAGTCTCCTCACTGGCAAAGAAAAAGTCGGAGTCCTTCCCGCCCCGCATGTCTATGGACTCGCCTTTGTTGATTCTGTGGGCGTTCATAATGATCCTGCTGCCCTGCGCCTGACGGAAGATCCGGGTCAGCCTGACTACCGGAATGCTCCCCGAATCAATGATATCCTTCAGCACATTTCCTGCGCCTACGCTGGGAAGCTGGTCCGTATCCCCTACCAGGATCAGCGTCATATGCTCCGGAACCGCTTTCAGCAGATTGTACATCAGCATAACGTCTATCATGGAACATTCGTCCAAAATCAATACATCCCCCTCCAGGGGCTTTTCTTCATTGCACTGATAGCCTTCCGGGGGCTTGTACTCCAAAAGCCGGTGGATGGTCTTTGCCTCCATATGGGTCGCCTCGCTCATCCGCTTTGCCGCCCTTCCGGTAGGCGCCGCAAGAATGACCCGGCAGCCCGCCCTCTTATATGCCGATATAATGCCCAGCGTGGTGGTAGTCTTGCCGGTACCCGGTCCCCCGGTGAGCACCATGACCTTGGAGGATACTGCCACCCGGATCGCTTCCAGCTGGACCTCGTCGTAAACTACATCAGACCGCTCCTGAATCTGGCGCATCACGCTCTCTTCGTCCAAAACGATCCTGCGCTGGGCGCTCATCAGACTTTTAAGTCGTCTGGCACAACCGATCTCCGAAAAATAAAAAGGCGGGAGGTAAATCGCTTCCTCATCCCGGATCACCGTCTCCGTGCGGAGCATTTCGTCCAAAGTGACCTCCAGCTCCGGCGGTTCCACCTCAAGGAGCTTCACCGCCGTGTCAATGAGCTGTTCCCGCTCCGCATAGCAGTGCCCGCTTTCGGAAAGCTTGTTTAAGGTATAAAGAATGCCGCTCCGAAGCCGGATAAAGCGGTCTTTTTCTATGCCCAGCTTCCCGGCAATAACATCCGCGGTCTTAAACCCGATCCCCCAGATATCATCAGCCAGCCGGTACGGATTTTCCTTCACCACGTTGATGCTTTCGCTTCCATATGTTTTAAAAATCTTGGTTGCATGGCTGGTACTGACCTCATACCCCTGCAGAAAAAGCATGATGTTCTTGATCTCCTTCTGCTCCTGCCAGCTCTTTTTGATCCGCTCCACCCGGACCCGCCCGATCCCTTCCACTTCTATGAGCAGCTCCGGCTGTTCCTCAATCACGTCAAGGGTGTCCTTCCCGAACTTTTGCACGATCCGCTTTGCAAACTTCGGTCCTACACCCTTGATCAATCCGCTTCCTAAATATTTCTCAATGCCGTAAACGGTGGCAGGCAGCGTTTCCTCCCACTTTTCTGCGGAAAACTGCCTTCCGTATTTGCTGTCCACCTTCCAAAAGCCTTCCAGGGAAAGGACAGAACCGACATGCACATCTGGCATGATCCCCACTACCGTCACCAGGTCCGAATAGTCCTTTGCCTTGCACTTGATCACGCCGTACCCATTTTCTTCATTCCGGTATGTAATCCGCTCCACCACACAGCGCAGATGTTCCATGGCAGATTTCTCCTTTCATGCCCCGCATCAGTATTCCTTGGAAATCTCGCTGATCCCGCTGATCCCATACTGCCTCATAAAATCATCCAGATCCTTTTGCTCCCGGATCAGCATGACCTCCTCGAACCTGCCGGTATGGATATCCTTGAAACCAGCCACCTGCTCGCCATTGCAGATGCTGCACTTTAACACCGGCTTGCACACGGACTTGTCATATGCTTTCTTTTTTTGTGCTGATTTGCCTGCGGATTTGTTGATAAAACCAAACATGATGAACCTCTCTTCTTAAATATCCTGCTTTATGGGCAAATACCATTTCCATTCCTACCCAAGACCTAAAATTGTAAGCATTTCCCTCGGTGTAACAATATAGGGCTCTGAAGGAAAATGTTTTATATTACCTGTCACTAAAAAAGCTTCATCGCTTTTTCTTTTTTCCATGACTATTTCATAAAATACCGCATCTTTGGGATCTGGCAGTTCTACATCCAATGTATTCGCATCTAAAAAAACTCCCCTTCGAATCAATCCGTCAATAACTTCACTTACCTTTTCCCTTGGGAATCGAAACTTAGGACGCCCTAAAACATCAATATATTCATTTAATATTTTCTCATTCAATAATGGCACAATATCACCTAACAAACTCTGTTCCAAAACACATCCCGGAACCGAATCCCACCTGAGCATTGCCGATACCAATACATTCGTATCTATTACTGCATAATATTTCATGTTATGCCTCATTTCTAGCCGCGTATATCTCCGCATTGATCTCATCCAACGTCATATCCGCAATGCCGTCTTCTTCAGCTTTTTTACTTATCTCTCTCATTGCTTTTATGGCAGCTTCTGCCCGGTAATTTTCATCCTTTAGTTTCATGTTGAAAGGAATTCCCTTTTCCTCAACAGAGCGAGTCAAAAAAATTCGAATCGCGGTAGACAAATCTAACCCTAACCTTTCATAAATATCTGTCGCTTCTGCTTTAAGCTTTTCATCAATACGTAACTGAATTAAAGAACTTGCCATAGTCTTCTCCCTTTCAATTATATTCTTTGCAATTCAATTGTATTATATTGTTATACAAAATGCAAGTTACTATTACCATAAACAGAAATGACAGGAAATCAATTTAAGATGTCTAAAATTCCTTCTTTCTGGGAAAAATGATTTTATCTTTTGTTTATAAATAATTTATAAAATTGTTAGCATTCTCCCTTGACGAGTGCTAACATGTGTGTTATATTACAGATATAACAAAGAAACAAGCAAAGCATTTTGAAAGGAGATATGACTTATGATGATGCCTAGTATTTTTAGAGAGAATTTATTTGATAACTTTATGGAGGATTTCGCATTCCCGACATTTTCGGATGTTGACAAAGCTTTATACGGAAAGAATGCAAAGAACCTGATGAAAACGGATGTGAAGGAAACAGATGATGACTATATCGTTGACATCGACCTTCCCGGTTTCAAAAAAGAGGAAATCCAGATGCAGCTTGACAACGGCTACCTCACCGTCAGCGCCTCCAAGGGGCTTGACAAGGATGAAACCGACAATGCCGGAAATTACGTAAGACGGGAACGTTTCTCCGGAAGCATGAGCCGCAGCTTTTACGTCGGATCCCATGTGAAAGAAGAGGATATCCATCCCAGGTACGAAAACGGTATCCTCACCTTCAGCCTTCCGAAGGAAGAGAAAAGGGCTGTCGAGGAAAAGAAACGCTATATTGCCATTGAAGGATAATCTGAGGAGTAGGGAAATTTCCCTACTCCTCTTACTTTTATTCTCTTTCTGCAAAGTCCTCCTGGATCCTCTTAAAGCACTGGGGTTCCAGGCAGGCGCTGGCACGGTAAGCGCTAATGGTCTCATCCAGCACCTGATAATTCAGCATCATTCCCTTGTGGTCACTCTTGTAGCGCACTGCACGGTTTGCGGCAATCCCAAATTTGGCAGCTTCCGCGATCGCATCAATATTGGCCCCGAGGAAAAGAAATTCCCATCCGTACTTTGATTTCTGGCGTTCCACCATCTTTTTTACCTTTTTATAAGAGTATATATGACTGGAATTTTCCTGTCCGTCAGTGGTAATGACGAAAAGCGTCTTTTCCGGGCGGTTCTCTTCTCTGGCATACTTATGCACATTTCCGATATGGCGGATTGCCCCGCCCATGGCATCTAAAAGCGCGGTGTAGCCGCCCACTCTGTAATCCTTTTCCGTCATGGTGCGCATCTGGTCCAAGGGCACCCGGTCGTAAAGCACCTGGCACTCATGGTCAAACAGGACAGTGGATACCAAAACCTCCCCCTCTTCCTTCTTTTGCTTCTCGATCATGGAGTTGAAGCCTCCGATGGTGTCCGCCTCCAGACCTGCCATAGACCCGCTTCTGTCCAAAATGAATATCAGTTCCGTTAATCCTTTTCTCATATTACGCTGCCTCCATCTCTTTGTTTTGATGAAACCAGCTTACCATACAGGAAAAGGAAAATGGTCTCCCGGCAGGCGACATTTTTCAGTGGCGCTGTTTGCAGATGTCAGTCCCCCAGCGTAGGCTGTTCATGGGCAAAAAGCGCCACATTGATGGAATAAATATCATAAACCCCCTGCCGGATAAAGTATTCCACGATCAAGTCCGATTTGCTTCCGGGAGAAAGGGCAAGCTCCGCCCTGGCAAGCAGATCCTTCGTCTCGTCCATATTCAGTTCCAGAGCAATCGCCAAAGCTAACGCGGTCTTTTTCTTTGGCTTGTAATCCGGATTGCAGCGAATCTTGGAAAAAAGCTTCCGGTCCAGGTTGGCTTTCTTATAGACCTCCACATCCGTCAGCCCCCGCTCATCGATCAGCCGAAGCAGTCTTTCCCGGAAATTTTCTCCTAACTGCGCAATAGCATCATCCAGATGCCTGTATTCCGGCTTTTCCATCTGCGGCACAGGCATCTGCATGGACGTCTGCGCCGTACTGGCTCTTGCAGGCGGCATAGCCGGTAAGGCTTCATCACTCAGCGTGCGGCGCCGTTTGCGCATGAATGACCTGCGTTTTTTCGATGCAACATTTTCCACAGGCGCAGAAAACGGTATTCCGCGTATCTCGTCTGTCTCCAGATACGGCGCTTCGTATTCAGCCGCTATATGCTCCTCGACATAATGCGCATCGATAAACGCATCAATCCCGCCAAACAGCCTGCCGGACAGTTCGAAGGATTCCTCGTCAAAAACCACCAGATAAACCAGCATTTCCTCATTTTGCAAAAAAGTCCTGATACTGTCCAGCGCGATCTGCAGGGCTTCCGCTTTCGGGAACCCATAGCTTCCGGCAGCAAGCAAGGGAAATGCAATCGACCTGCAGGAAAGCTCTTTGGCAAGCTGCAGCGACTTCTCGTAACAGCTTCTCACCGTTTCCGCTTCCCTGTTGCCTCCGCCCCGCCAAACCGGGCTTACCGCATGAAAAATAAACCTTGCATCCAAGTCAAAGGCATCCGTGTATGCCACCTCCCCCGGCTGCAGGATCCCAATCTTCTTCCGGGCAGCAAGGAGCTTGTCCCTTCCGGCACGCTCGTAAATCGCCGTGTCGGTTCCGGCTCCGATCTGGACATAGGGATTGGCCGTATTTACAATTGCATCAGCAGACATTTTGCTGATGTCGTTTCTTATCATTTGAAGGGGCATTTATTATATCTCCGCAAAACAATCTTTCATAGTTCAAATCGAAAGCTACTTTTCCAAATCATAAACTAGAAATAGTATATCATATTTGGGATAAAACAACATTATTTTTTATAATTCGGGAATGTTTATACACAGTAAAAATTAATATTATATTGTTTTAAGCTCCCTGTATTCTTTTGGAGACATACCCATCTGTTTTCTAAAAAAACGTGCAAAACTGTAACCGCTGTTATATCCTACCATTTCCGCAATCATCTCCACCTTTAATTCCGTATCTTCCAACAGTTCTCTGGCCTTTTCCAGCCGTATCAAATCCACATATTCCTTAAAATTACAACCACTTTTTTCTTTAAAAAGAGAACTAAAACGAGTTGGAGACATTCCAATATGTTCTGCCACTTCTATCAAAGATAAACTGCTTTCCCCATAATTTTCATGAATATAAAGCTTGATCTGGGATACCCATTCATCCTCTCGGGCTTCGCTAGAATTTACCTTTTTTAAAAAACCCTGATAAAGTTCTTTCAAAACAGCCAACATTTGCGCAGATGATTGCGGTTGTGTAAGTGCTCTATATACGGCATCCTCTTTTTCTCCTATATCTTGTATTTTTTCTTGCTTTTCCATAAAAACACTGACAACAATAAAAAACAATGATCTAATGTAATAGGGTGAAAATTTCTTCATCTGTATCATGGACTCAATTTGATGCATGATCTGATGTGTATCATCTGTCTTGTTCATTCTTACCGCAAAAGTCAATGATTCTATCAGCTCTAATGGATAACTGTGTATGGAAAAAAGCGAATCTGGAAGCTCGTCATAGAAAGCCACGTTTTCCATATCTAAATCCATTATTGCACAATCCAGTGCCACGCATGCCTGTGAATATGACCGGGAAATCTGTAGGATCGAGTTTACCCTGCCGCCAACACCTGCTTTTTCCTCGTGAAACCAATCATACTTTTTCTTCCATTCAGAAAATATTCTTTTCCCGATATTTTCATCTTCTCTCTCACCAATCAAAAAAATTACATTTATGGTTCCCGGAATAACGTACATGTATAAGAAGCCATCTTTCTCCCAAGGAATTTCTGGAAGAATCGTCTCCACTGCATCTTCTTGCAAAAATGAAATCAGGGCAATGCGGTAATTGCTATTTTCTACCGCCAGTCCAACACTCTGCAATTCTATGAGAAAATCTTCATCCCTTCCTTTTATGAAGGAATCTGAAAGGAGTTCAGAAAACAAATGCCTTTTTAATCTCGGCTTTGTACGACTCAAATTTCCCGCCATACGAGAATTATCTTCCTGAAGAATCTTGATTGCCCGCTCCATTTCGTCATAATAAGCATTCCGCATCTTTCTTTTTCTGCTACTGCCAGTTTGCTTCAACTGCTGGGCAATCTGTTCAATTGGGAAAAAGTTAAGTACCATGAAATAATAACACAATCCCCCTAAGACAATTGACAACACCAGCATCATCCAAACAGTTTTGGTTACTGACTCCCGAATCTCCTGCAGCATTGGCTGTAAATTTGTAACCTTCACAAGCGTCCATCCGGAAGTTGATGATTGCTTTATATTTAAAAGCCATGTTTTCTCTAACCTGACTGTTTTTTCTTTAATCATTTCCCCTAAATCGTGGGAACAGACCTGCTGCTGTACAAAGTCCGTAATTTCGGCAGAACAATATATTACCTGCCCATTTGCATCAAAAACAAACCAGCCATTTCCTTCTGCGCTGCCCGAACCTGAAAACAAACCGACCAATTGATCCCCATCCACCATCACCATTGTTGCAGCATATGCGAATTTATTATTGAGCGGAATTGTAGAAATAAAAGTAATGATACGGTCATGTACAATTCCCCTTAAAACCACCGTCTCCGCGGGTCTTTGAAATGTGCCATTTGCAGAATCCAACACCTCCAAGATTTCCTGTAAATCACCTTTTTCATACAAAAAACCGACAACACCTCCATATTCCAAAAGCCTGTCTAATGGTATATTTCCCTGATATCCGCTAAAAAAATACTTGTCTTTTCTAGCATATAAAAAAGCTTCCTCTATTAAACTATTATTCACGATCGTTTTCTTTATTTCTTTGGAAATCGTCAGATTTTTTCTCGGCTCATATTCCATTGCCGATTGATTGATCTCTTCATTCAAAAAGAGCGTGTTAGGAATATTATTTATAATCTGCAGCTGCTTGTCAAGTTCCTCAATCCCTCTTTCCACTTGCCGCATAGCATCATCATCCGTACGGTCTACAATCTGCTTACGGATTTGTGGGTAAAAGAAAAAAGTGCATGCCACCATGGGAATAACGGCCATCAACAGATAAGATACTGCAAAAGATATGCCCCTGATCTTCTTTTTCTCCATTTTCTCCCCTCCCTAAACACATCAAAAATCTTTTGCACTAATCATTGTACCGGCTGAAAAACCCAGCCGGTACAATAATTTCAGATGCAAAAGTTCATAAAACCCTGATGTTTCCTTTATTGTGTCTCTGCAATCCGTTTATCATACGCATCCTGATAAATCTCTCTCATTCTGTCAATCCCCATTTTTTGAAGCTGCTCTAAATACCCATCCCATTCCTCGTCAATGCCGCCATTTACTACCCATTCTGCAGATTTCTGGTCAACATATTTATCAATGTCCGCCTTTAAATAAGTAAGTTCTTCCAATGCTTCATTATCAAATTTGACTGTAGGAAAAATCTGGTCATCAGCAGGCCAAAAATCTGCATAAACATTGTCCTGATCCAATCTAGACTGCAATTCCGCCGGCAAAGTTGTCCTGCTCTCTAAATCTGGCGATGTATAGCAAGGTCCTCTATTCACCAGCGCATTCTTCAGCTTTTGCTCCTCAATTGTCTCATTTATGGGTTCCTTAACAATCCAGCTCCCATCTTCCTGCTTTTCAACAAATTCTGGAGAAGAGCCATAATATTCCTGCAATGCAAAATCTTCACTATAAAATTCGTTAATTACCATCATCGCCCGTTCCGGGTTTTTACATGATTTTGATAAAACACACGCCACTGAAGTATTCACACGTTCTGTAGGTCCACATGCCCACAACGGATTTGTAACGCTTTCATCTGCTTTAAGCTGTGGCAGGACAATATATTCATCCATAAACTTACCAGCCCTCCCTTCCACAGACCAGCCAAAAGTAAATCCAACCCTTGCCACATCTCCTTCACCGCTAAGGGCATTGGCTACAGAATAATCCGTTGTCGTAAATACTTCCGGGTTAATCAGACCTTGTGCATATAGGTTTTGTAAATAAGCAGTCACTTTTTTATATTCTTCGGTAGTATACAAAAAGTCCACTTTCCCATCCTGCAATGTAATTTTATTTTTGTCATCCACAAAACCATAAGCACCTGTTAAGCAGTACGGTCCATGCCCATATTCACACGGCCAATCCATTGGTATCTCATCCGCTTTTCCATTCCCATTTGGATCCTTTTCCTTAAAGGCTTTCAGCACTTCCTCCAGCTCATCCAATGTAGTGGGAACTTCCAATCCCAGCTTGTCTAGCCAGTTTTTATTGATCATCATAACTTCCCAGCTTTTGGGATTAAAACCGGTCACCTGCGGCAACGATAAAACGCCATTATCCCCATACGTGCTTACATATTTGGTAAGGGGAACTTCCTCAAACATCTTTTCCACATTAGGCGCATACTCCATAAGTGTTGAAAAATCCACAAACAGCTCCGGGTTCGCAACGATATCATCTTCTGTCAACCCTGCAAAAAAAATATCCGGCAAATCATTGCTGGCTAGAACCACTGCTTTCTTTTCACTGTACCCGGATTCTACCGAATCCCACACAAAATCAACGTTACACTTTTCTTCTATACGTTGGAACATAGGTAGCGTATCCAGGTCCAGCCCTGTCTGCACCATGATACGAAGTTGCACCGTCTCACTAGTATCCACAGATACCTCGCTCGGCGTATTGTCTTCCACCGTTTCCGGTTTTTCCACATCTGCGCCTTCCTCCGCCATGCTTCCAGATGAATTTTTATCCTCATCCATATCACCTGAACTATTTCCGCATCCAAACGCGCCACATGCAAATAAAGTAATTAATAAAATCAACGCAATAATTCTTTTCTTCATTTTCCCTCTTTTCTACCACCATTAACTGTAGTTCTTGAACCTTTCTATCTATCCTTTCACAGCACCGATCATTACGCCCTTTTCGAAGTATTTTTGTAAAAAAGGATATAAAATCATCATCGGAAGAGTTGCTACTACGATAGATGCATATTTAATTAAATTTGCTTTTTTACTTGCTTCCATTCCCGCCGCACCCATCTCCGCACCAGTAAAAGCTTCATTTTGAATCAAGATGTCCCGTAATACGATTTGCAACGGCACTAAATTATCATTCCGTATATAAATCAAGGCTGTAAAATATTCATTCCACTTCCCCACCACATAATAAAGAACTATCACTGACAAAACTGCCTTTGATAGAGGCATCGCTACTCTGACAAGATATCTTGCATGAGAACAGCCATCTAACTGTGCCGCTTCCCATAGTTCATATGGAAGACTGTTTTCAAAAAAGGTACGCATAATAATCATATTGTATACATTCAAGCAAAACGGTATTACCATGACCCAAAAGCTGTTATCCATATGGAGAAGCTGGGCAACAATCAAGTAAGTAGGGATCAACCCTCCGCTAAAAAACATTGTAAACATAAAATAAAGCATTGCTATTTTTCTAATCTTCAGATTCTTTATGGACAACGCATAAGCTACAGGCACTGTTACCACCATACTGACCAGAGTTCCTACAACTGCATACAAGACTGTATTCCGATAACCAACCCATATCCTGTTCACTTTAAATAATTCCTCATACCCAGCCAGATTAATCTTCTTTGGCCAAATCCAGACCTCGCCATTGATCACCATGGCGGGATCTGATATGGATGCAATCACTATAAAATATAAAGGATAGGCAACAATCAGTAAAAGCAGGATTCCCACCAAATATAGGGGCAGATTAAACAGTTTTGCTTTCATCTTTTTGCTCCTGTCTGGGATTTCTCCATGAATACCCGCATTTTATCTCATCATGTCCCATAGTTTTATAATTTGTCTTTTTAGGTGTTTTTTCTAAGATTACTTTGCAAAAATCCAGTACAACATCCCAATCTTCCAGATTATAAGCATGACCGCCTTCCCTATAATGGATTGCGCATTTTTCTGGCACATCAAGGAACTGATAAACCTCCGACGTGGCAAGCCACGCTGTTTGTGTCCCAAAAGCATTGATCCAGATGTCATCCAGTCCCTCTACCATAATAAGACCTCTCGGTGCAATGCATGCCCCCAAAATATTTGCATCAAAAGGGATCTCGTTCTCCCTAAACGGCTCAATACCATCTTCTGTTCCATATTTCTGCATCCCATCCATCAGCCAATAGCTGAAGTTCTTTTTACTCAGCATTACGCCGATTCTTTCCCCTCTTCCTATACCTTCTCCTAAACGGCTGCCATTGAGCCGTAAGCTTGCCATCCCTCCGCAACCGCTTCCCGCCGGAGCCACTATAGCCGCCCTGTCGTCAAATATACCACAGCATAAGGCAGCTTTTCCCATCCGGGAATGACCAGTGACCACTACCTTCTCCATATCGGCAAAATCCTGTGTTTCTAACCAGTCAATCACACGGCTTTGCAGCCAAGCCCACATAGCCAACACTCTCCATGAATATTCCGGATAAGCTTTGGCACAGCTTCCCTCCAAGTACATTTGCGGGTCATCCGGGGCTGCCTCACCAATTTCAAAGCTCAGCACACTAAAATTTCGCTGCATCGCCATTTTCAAGACTTTATCCTCCAGATCAGAACCTGCCGGAATGATAATGGGAATGGTCTTTCCCTTCCGATTTGGTCGGGTCACATGAACATTATAAACAATCTTCCCTTCCGGACCTGTCTTTAACCTTATCTTTTCATAAATGCCTTCTCCTTCCCAGATTTCTTCCGTTACCAGACATTCTCCTTCTATGCTTTCGGGACGTGGAGGCATTTTGCCATAAAACATTCTTTCCAGCATGTCCAAAAAACATTTTTTCTGCATTGTCCATTCTTCTTTGCTGCTAATCCTGCTTCCATCCTCTTTTAAAAAAGGATCCGGCAGCTCCCAGCTTATGTCACGCATCACATTTCCCTCTCTTTCTACCCGTTTTGGCAACGTTTAGCCTATGCTACCATAGACCCGATCCACTCACTTTCTTACTGATCTTATTGAAAGCAACTATCAGTATCACATTAATGACAGAATTAAAAACACCAATTGCAGCTGAATAGCTGTATTGAGGGGTTCCCGTCAAGCCAACCTTGTACACATAAGTAGCAATAATTTCTGAGGTAGCCAAATTCAGATTATTCTGCATCAGGTAAGTTTTCTCAAATCCCATGGACATAATGTTTCCAAGCCGCAGGATCAGCAGGACTGTCGCTGTTTCCCTCAGTGCAGGTAATTCAATGTACCATACTCTTTTCAGCCTTCCAGCGCCGTCCACTCTGGCTGCATCATATAAATCCTGACTAATCGAAGATAAGGCCGCCAGATAAATAATGGAATCCCAGCCTGTATGCTGCCAGATGTCTGATAAAATATAGATTGGGCGGAACATACCGGCTTCCCCTAAAATATTGCGAGGTTCTCCCCCAAACAGGCGTACCACAGTTCCATATAGACCAGATGATGGACTTAAAAACAGAACAACCATTCCTACCATTACTACGGTTGATATAAAATGTGGCGCATAAGACACTGTTTGTAAGGTACGGCGGAATTTCCCTTCCTTATACTGATTTACTATCAGCGCAAACACGATTGGGACTGGAAATGAACAAACCAACAAAAGAATGCTTAACAACAGCGTATTGGTAAAAATATCCTGGAATTGAAATCCAGAAAAAAATCTTTCAAACCATTTCATCCCTACCCAATTGCTGCCCCATATTCCTTTAGCCGGCTTAAAATCTTTAAATGCAATCTGAATACCATACATAGGCAGATAATTAAACAAAAAAACAGAAAACACTGCTGGGAGCAAAAAAAGATAGAGCTGATAATTCTTTTTCAAATCCTGCCTCCATGAAATTTTTTCTTTCTTCTTCAACATTCACCCTCCTTTCCCCAAATATTGTAGTTCCCAGTATAGGTTTATGGATACATTTTGTAAAGAAACAAAATTTTTAATGCTGAACAATCCTTATTTCTTCCTCAAACTAAAAAGGCAACAATTTTTCCATTTCCCGACAATACTTCCCACTAGTGTAAATCTGACCAGAATTCCTGCATATTTAGCGACAAATTTCCCAATGCGAGCTTATGCAATCAAATACTCGCCGCGCAAGGCGCGTGCTGCCTTGTCAGCAAACTTCCTGACGCGCCCAAGCGCAATCTAGTAGGGATGATAACAGAAAACGGCGTAGTCAGTGACCGGGTCTCTATCAATGTGGGGCAGACGCAGGCATGCCTGCTCTCGGAACTAATGCCCAGGCTGCCGGATGACATGGGGAATCTGATCGTTTTTCAGCATATTTGAAACATTGGAAGACCCAAGGTGCGACAAGGGGAAAAATACCCCCTAATGAACTTTTATGAAGCTGTTTGCGGAATGGGTGAGGGACATTGCATGCAAAAAAGTTGGGAGGCATATAGCAATAGACGGTAAAGCTGTCCGTGCGACGGTAAAAAAGTCCGAAAATGGAAATATTCCTTATGTCATCTCGGCTTTCATGTGCGGATGCGGACTGTCCGCAGGGCAGAAGGAAATGGGGGAAAAGACAAACGAAAGTCCTGAGATCCTCAGGCTGCTGGATCTGATAGACATTACGGAGTGTTTCGTTACGATAGATGCAATAGGGACATAGACAGAGATCATGGACAAGATCATAGGGAAAAACGGTCATTTCTGCCTACATCTAAAAAGAACCAGCGGACAGCCTTTGAAGACGTGAAACTGTTCTTCAGGGACATGGAAGAAAACGGTCTCTACTGGATACTGGACATTCATTTTAAGGAAGATGCCTCAACTGCTAATGAAGACAACGCACTGGCAAACCTGGGATTATTAAAGAAAATAGCTTTTAATTTTACCAAACTTGATCCTGAAATGGCAAAAAAGAGCATAAAGAAAAAAATGGCAGATTTGGAATTATTCAGGAGGCTTGTGTTTGAAGTTATCACTGATAATGCAATATCTGGATAAAATAAATGGGACAGCCATACCCCTTTGGATAAAACAGAAACGAGTATTACCTGATTAAAAGGGTAAATCAATTAAGCTTTTTAACACAAAAAATAGCCTTTTATGGTTCAATCTTCTTTATCTTATCTATAACAGTCTTATCAATATCATTCTCTTGCAAAATGTGAATCACTTTTGTTAGGCACTCATTATATTACCCAAATGATGATTCCATCTATATATGCTTCTCTCAACTCATCTATAGTGATATTTTCCTGTATTTCATATTCATATCCAATTTCTGCCTCAAAAACCATATAATCCCCCTTAACTTAGTCCGAGTTGTAATCGCATCTCTCTTCTTTCTCGTATTCGGTCAGCATCCACTCTTATATCATCTAAGCTCATAGCATTGTCACTATTCACGCCATCAGGTATTCCCACTCGTGAACTTTTCCAAGCATATTCTCCACGCGACAATCTGCTCAGGCTCCACGAATCTTTTCCGGCATATTTTTCAAATACTTGATCCATAATCAGAGTAATTCTGTCAATTACAGGCTTAGGAATCTGCGCGCAAAAAAGATTATTCTTGTAAGCCAAACATATTTCCTTCAAAATCGGACCATATTTCCAGCCATAAAAAACTGCATCAAAAAGAGGTTCTCTATTTTGTATCAAAGACTCCCTTTGCGCAAAATAGAGTAATTTATGAAGTTTCATTTCATCAATTTTGGAATTGTATTCATTCTCATAACGATTAAAAATATATGATGCAATGTTCATTAAATCTTCCATAATAATCTTTTCTCTAAATCATTCCAACATCTTAATTTCCATTAGCTTTTCTGGAATAAATGCATAATTCTCTTTTCGCAGGCTCTTTACCTGTATCTCATAGAAAATATCCGTTTTCACATCTCTTGCCACAAAATCAACGCCATCGTCATCTACTTCCGATGTATATACGTCATATCCATACGGAGTAAACTCCACTTTTGCATAATACTCCGCATATCGTCCTATCTGCATGGAACTTAACTCTGACCATTTCATTTTGACATATAAATCACACTTCAATCTATGAATACAGCTTATTCACTTCTTTTTCATATACTGATTCTGTCAAAGAATCAAATAAAACCCATTCTACAAGGTCAAAGCTATTCTCATTGTCCTTCAAAAATCTGCTTACCGTCTTTACCGCTATCTTTGCTGCAAGTTCAACCGGAAAGCTATATACTCCGGTTGAAATAGAAGGAAATGCGATACTTCTTATCCCATGTTCAAGTGCCACCCGCATAGAATGAAAGTAGCAGCTTGCAAGCAGTTCCTCTTCCTTATTTCTGCCACCATGCCAAATTGGACCCACAGTATGTATCACATAATCGCATGGCAGATTATATGCTTTTGTAATCTTTGCCTGACCTGTCTCACAACCATGAAGAGTCCTGCACTCTGCCAGAAGTTCCGGTCCTGCCGCACGATGTATTGCACCATCAACACCGCCGCCACCTAAAAGGGAGTTGTTTGCAGCATTTACGATTGCCTGAACACCTGTAATTTTCGTAATGTCACCTTTTACCGTCTTGATTAAATACATCTTACCACCCTCCTGATTCTTATATTGCTATTCCATTGCAATAATCAATCTCGTACGCCTTCCAAAAAAGACATCTTTCCTCTTCATTCATCCTTGCCGAAATAATCTCCTGCAATCTTTTCCAACTGTTCTGCGATCTGTGTAAAAGGCAGATTTAAATCTAAAGTCTTTATCCATATGGTATTTCCACCCATTATATATTTATTATTCGGCGTAATCTGTTCTGACGTCCTGGCATATAGAAGCATTCCTGCAACATTCCCGGTATTATCCTTATCCAGATTCTTCACATAAGCAAATATCTGATAAAGATTGCCAGAATGAATACTCTGCACATCAAACTGTCTCTGCATGGTATGAGCATAATACTTGGCATCAATTATCAAAGTTCTTTCACCGTACTTCAATGTAATATCAGTAACCATGGCAGGGAGAAATTCAATCACTCCATCATCAATATTCCATGGCACTATGTCAGGATTTGCCCTATACTCCGGATGGTGATACCGGTAATATTCCAGTATGAATTTCTCATAAAGGCTGTGCATGGCTCTTTCATCCAGAAAAGCAGCAAGCTTCACTTCTCCTTTATCCGTTGACAATATCAGCCCGGTGAGCGCCAGATAACATACATTCAACAGCATCCGGTAACTCTGATTACTCTTGTGATACCGAATCCTGTCCCACTTAACCTGACTTGGTTCTATCTCATCCACATTGTCAAAAAATACAAGATTTTTCTTTAATACTGCCTTATGCTCCTGCTTAACGGTCTTCTGTCGAACCAGAATCTTCATAGCAGTCTTCAATATCTGATTCAGCAGATTGTTCTCTGAGAGTTCGTCATGTTCACAGGACAGCTTATACTTGTGCTGTATTTTGTTCCTAATTGTCCCCTGGACATTAAGCTTGCCGCGAAGTACAGAAAGCTCCTCTTCCTGCAATATATATTCTCGATACAATCCCTGCTTGAGCAAACTTGCAACGCTTTTGCCGAGGATAGCAGCAAACATATCATGAATATTCTCGAATTTCTCAGCAGCCACCTTGTCATAGTTTGACTGACGCAGGGATTGAAAAGCATAGGTCAGCATATAATATATATTTTTTATCAAAATCCCTTTGTCACTTGTCATTAGTCATTAAACACTCCTCTTAGTATGTTCTGCCATTTCTGCAATTTAGCAGATTCGTCAAACCAGTATTCTTCCAACATCGGAAGAATATCATATTCAACTACTGACTGCATCCATTCATCATTGCATTCATCCTGTCCACAAAAATAACTGTGTCCAATACAGAAACCATTTCCAAGAGAAGGGTCCTTGGCAATTTCAAAGTTAAGGTCTTTGATTTTTTCTATCAGTGTTTCAAATGTGTCATTATCAAAGGACTTCATATATTCCCTGAAACCGTCTGAACCAAATCCCGGCTCCATTGCAAAGAAGCTGAATCTTCGTCTAAGCGCATAATCAATCAATGCCAGACTTCTATCCGCAGTATTCATCATACCAATAATATACAAATTCTTTGGCACTGAGAATGGAAGACCGTTATAAGCCAGAGTAAGCTTCTTTCCCCGATAATCCTTTTCAATGAGCATCAGAATTTCGCCGAAAATCTTACTCATATTTCCACGGTTAATCTCATCTATAATGAAGAAATAAGGTAAGTCGGGATTATTCGCAGCTTTCTGGCAAAATTCATAAAAGATACCTGTCTTAAGTTCAAATCCATTTCCACTTGGTTTATATCCCATAATAAAATATTCATAAGAATAATTCTGATGAAACTGAATAAGCTTTACTCTTGTTTCGTCCTTAACACCCATAATGGAATATGCAAGCCTTGTAGCAGCAAATGTTTTTCCTACACCCGGCGCACCCTGCAAAATAATGTTCTTTTTATTTAAAAGCAGCCCTTTCAAGGTATCGTATTTCTCAGAAGTCATATACACTTCTGACAGGAAATCCTCTTTCCGATATAGATCAATCCATTCACTTCCGATAGGATTTTCCTGATTCTCTTCACGGATCATGTCCATGATAAAATCATATTCACCCTTTGTCAGTTTAAATAAACTACCCTGCGGGTTTGTAAAATACTCCATCCTTTCAAGCTCCGGGGCATCCTTTAATGTTGCATAATCTATCGGACTTGTTAATCCCTCCACCTTCTCAAAAAACAAATTCTCTCCATCATTTTCTTTTATAATTCGACATAACGCAACAATCTGCTTCACAGGATTTGATTCATACCCAATGACCAAATCTCCCGCTTTGGCATCCAAAAAATTTTGAAATATTCTTCTCTTATTACCATTGTCATTGTACATGGTATAAGCCTGTTCTTCTCCTACATCAATATTTGCAAAGCTCCAAATTTTCGGATTCGCATTCAGCCACCAGTAATTTATACCACCTTCCGAATGACTGGCATAAAGTTCTATACCAGAAAAGTCCACATCATTCAATGCTTCTGCCAATTCGTCCCTGAGCTTCCATACGAAAGCGTCCTCCTCATCCGACTCTGCACTTCTTCCGGTAAATAAGATCGTCCAATATCTCTTTGATCCGCCCTTATCTCTTAAAGGCACATCACAGCCTGCTTTATTTGCGACTCTCTTCGCAAGGGCTGTCGCTCCATTGTTGTAGAAATTGATATTTTCGCCGTATTTTACCGATAATTGCTTACAAGTTGCCATTCCTCCATAGTCAAGCATTCTATGCAGGATTTCCCAGCTTTGGGTATTGAATATATCTTCTTTTTCAAAAAGTTCTTCCCACATTTCCACAGAAATGCCCGGATCATAATCAGTTCCTATCCATGTTGTTTTTTCTGCTTTTTTATTATCTGTCAGATAATTTGCAATATAGAAAGATACATCAAAAGCAAGAATCCTATGACTTTTATCTTCGTAGCAGCTATCATCCAGACTCTCTTCAAACATGGAAATCAATTCCGCATCTTCATTTACTGCATCCCGAATGGCATCCACAAGTTTTGCATTTTCCTTTATGTTATCGTCTGTATGCCCCTTGGTTGGCTTAAATTCATTTTCAAGGTATATACTTGTACCTTTACAGACAGAATACTTGAATACATCATACTTATCAGGATATTTCAGCCACAAATACACTGTAATTGCCATCGCTCTCTGATAATGCTGATAACCCGGTGACAAACGCTCGCACAGATCCTGTGCATCAGACTGAAACTGCAGCACTCTGTCAGTAACAGCCTTTGATTCATCAAACAGCCGGATAAACATAGCTCTAACTGCTTCTGCATCTTTCTCTGCATACTGTATTATCATTTTTCTAGGAAAATTATTCATGGACGCAAGCAGACCACAAGTCTTTTCTGTAGCTACAGCAAACATCTCGCTAAAATTTTCGGCATTAATATTCCAATGATCCTGAAACCACTTAACTGCCTCCCATTTGAATTTTTCATCCACCCAACGCTCTGAAAAAACTTCTTTATAACTCTCTAGAGCTATTTGCATCTTTTCATTATTTATCATCCGCTATACCTCCAAGCCAGACACCTAAATTGTCCCGATAATCATTGCCTGTTACCTGTCCATCACATTATCTCAGGTCGTCTTACAATATCTCCGCCTATAATATTCCATGGTCCTGTACTCTAAAATATCCTTCATTTGCTGCCTAAAAGCTTCATTCTCCACAACATCCGCCAGTTCTTCCCTGATAGCAAGGGCAAACCCTTCTTTGTCGATGAAGAATCCCTTTCCGGACTCCTTCAAATACCTGACAGGCATGCTCCTCGCCTTGCTTAAATGCTGTTTATCCGTCATTGCCTTATAATCTGAATAAGACAAATTCTCTGCAAAATCCTTCCAATTGGTTCCGGCATTGAAAAACTCCTTCCAGCTCTCCAAAAGCTCCTCGTCCGTGACCGCAAGCCGAATATCCCCATGATTATAAAAGCTGTACAACACAGGCATCTTATAAACCTTCTGCATATCAGTTGTCTCTATCAGGGATAAAAATTCCCTTCCAAGCCCATTATACACGCGCTCTTCCTCCACGGACAACTCCTGCAGTCCATGCAAAAATTCCATATAGCCGCGAAAAGGATTTTCCTTTACATGTCTGATACAATATTCGTATATCTCACCTTCCATACGAGTAAAAAGCTCCATGCGGGTAGGAACCTTTCCACCCAGCAGGTCCTTGACCCTGTAGTATTCCTGCCTGATCCTTTCTCTGACAGATAAAGATTTTTTATCCAGTTCCTGAAACAGGTCGATCAACCGCATATCAAAGTCCACTATACAGTCATCTGGATACTCAATGGCATAATAGTCCTTGATCATGCCTGCCACTGCATTTTCTCCGCCAAAACCACTTCCGCCGCTTAAAAGAAAAGGCGCCCGGCTGGCTTTTTCATAATTGCCGATGAAATCCAGCACGTTCAAATATTCTTTTCCTTTGCAGGTGCGCAGCCCGCGCCCTAATTGCTGCAAAAACACAATGGGTGATTCTGTCGGGCGCAAAAACATGACCATATCCAAAGATGCAATATCCACACCTTCATTGAACATGTCCACAGAAAAAATCACCCTGATCTCCTGATTTTTCAGCTTCTCAATGGCTTTGTCCCTGTCCTCTGAAAATTCGCCGTCCGCATTGCTGTACACCGCTGCGGACGGAATCCCCCGCTTGCAAAATTCCTTCGCCATAGCCTCCGCATGCTCTCTGGAGCAGCAAAATCCCAGCGCCCGCTTGGAATGGTATTTCATATAATACCGGTAAATCAAATCATACCGATTCTCATTTTTCAGATAAACAGCAGTTAACTCCTTTTCCACATAATGTCCTTTCACCAGATGTAAAGAAGCGTAATTCGTCTCGTCAAAGATTCCATAATAATGAAAAGGAACCAATATCCCCTTATTGATTGCTTCCTTCAAGGAAATTTCATAAGGTACATTATAATCACAAATTTCGTAAATGTTCCTGCCGTCCATCCTTTCCGGCGTGGCAGTAAGCCCCAGCATAAATCGGGGTTTGAAATAATCCACAATCTTCCTGTACTGGTCGTTTACAGCATGATGAAATTCATCAATCACCAGATAGTCAAAATAATCCGGCTTAAAATACTGTTCCGTCAAATACTCATCCCTGCCCAGCGTTGCCACTGATGCAAAGATCATTGATTTGTCTGTATCCTTCCGCTTCCGGTCAAAAAAGCCGTAATCCTCTGACTTCCGCACATTTCGGAAGGACACAGCCGCCTGCTTCAAAATTTCTTCCCTGTGCGCCACAAACAATACATGTTCATATTTTACAGAATCAAAAGCTGCCAGATAGGTTTTGCCCACACCGGTAGCTGCCTGTACCAGACCTTTCACCGCACCTTCTGCCCGGCTGTCCTCCAATGCATATAAAGCTTCAATCTGCACCCCTCTGGGCTGGAAAAAAGCTTCGATCCGGAAATCGGCAATATTATCCCCGCCATCCTCAAGATCATCATATCTTGCCAGATCCTTGGCAACCGCAGGCTTATGCCAATTTTTTGAATACCTGGTCAGCTCCGCATCATCAATAATGATAGAATGATTCTCAAACAGATCAAGAAATGCCTCATAAAACAACCTAAAATTCTGCGTATCGCTCTCACTGCTGAAACGATAGTTCCACTCTATCCCGGAAGTCAGTGCACTCCTTGAAATGTTGGAAGAACCAATATAAATTTCTCCCATATTTCCATAATGAAATATATATGATTTGGGATGAAAAGAGCGCTCCTTTTCATTATAAAACCGCAGGTCCACCTGATCTCCCAATTCCTTTTTGATCAGGCATAATGCCGACGGCTGGGTAATCCCAAGGTAATTGCCAGTAAGGATCCGAATCTGCACACCACGCCCCAATGCTGCCTTCAAATCCGCCAATATCAGCTTTACTCCTGATTCCATAAGAAAAGAGACAATCATATCAATCCGCTTCGCATTCCGCATACTCATTTTTAACTGGTAATATAAAAAGCGGCTTCTATTCCTGTCTCCTGTCATGACATCCGTAGGTTCTATCCGCAATGCAGCGCTATCCTGCAATTCGTCAATTACTATTTCTTCCGTAAGATTAAATTGAGCCATTGCTCCTCTCCCCTTCCCGGACGTACATCAGATGTGATCCATTGTTCTTCTGTTTCCAAGCTGTCTATCTTAAGGATAAATTCTGCAAAGGTTTCTTCCGTCATGTCTGTGAAAAAGCGCCCATTCCTCTCCCCGGAAAAAATTCCGTATTTAAAGGAAGTGTAAATAATGCCGTTATCTTTTAGGGCAACGCACATTTTTTGCATAACATCAGCCAGCTCGTCCAATGACAGATGCAATATGGATGAACATGCCCAGATTCCATCGTATTTATTTACTTCGTCCAAATCCTGAAAAAGCATATGTTTCACTTCGATTCCAGTGTAGGTAGATGCCAGTTTGCATAACTCATCAGAACCATCTATGGCATCCACCTGATAACCCTGAGACAGGAAATATTTCGCATCACGCCCAGAACCACAACCAAAATCCAAGATGGATGCTCCCTGTGGGAGCTTGGACAGGAAACGGTTTTGGGTGGCGGTGAAGTCAACGGATACCGTGGTAGTGTAAAATTGTTGGGCGTTGGTGTTATAGTAGGTTAGGGTGGACATAATCTTTTACTCCGTACCTTATATTTTAAAACAGACAAAAATCCTTGTTCTTTTAAACTAAAATTATCTGTCAAAACAAAGTGCAATGAAACATCCCATACATCTAATTGCTATATGCAAAAACATCGATAACTTTTTTATACAAAAATAAATATCATATACTTTTTTTTTTCGCATATAATATATCAGTAATCGCTATTAACACATTTATGTGTATGACAATCATAAGAGTTGGTCATTATCTTTTATGATTAAATGACCTGCCAGTGTAATTCTGGCATAGCGATTACTATTTTTTTATCATTCTATTTTTCGCCTGTAATAACTGTATTGCCTTCTTTTCTTTCACATTATTTCCAAAAAACACATCCAGTGTATGCTGCGCCTCTCCTGTGATTGCAATATTATGGCATAAGAAATATTTTCTCACAATTAGCATTGTCATCTGCTTGGTAATTCCTAACTTTGCTCCATTATATAACTTTTCTGCTTTTGTCGCCATATTAGTAAAGTTACCCACACACTCTTCAATTAATAAATTTTGTAACCTATAATTTGTATTTTCTTGATAATTAAAAT